>Ga0080013_1001372_pt1 | contig 32580 bp, 30 predicted proteins | sample ETNvirenome_6_85_FD_69236 | JGI IMG/M metagenome (GOLD analysis project Ga0080013, IMG submission 69236) | Marine viral communities from the Pacific Ocean - ETNP_6_85 (SPADES assembly) (version 2) | ecosystem: Environmental > Aquatic > Marine > Oceanic | place: Pacific Ocean | collected 2013-06-19
AAGCTCGGTGGTGAGCTTGGAGAGAGTCTCCCACCGTGTAACTGATATTTGGATGGAAGGGCCGGCCGTTATGGGGAAACTCAAGGTGATGAACACACCATCCGGCCAAACTCTCCGCGCCCTTGTCGAAGGAGGGTGCCAGATGGGTATCTCCTCTCGTGGTGTAGGCACCGTCAGCGAGACCGCCGGAACGACCCACGTTAACGAAGACTTCCAACTAATTTGTTTTGACATGGTTTCCGAGCCATCAACTCCCGGTGCTTATATGAATCTATCTGAAAGTAAAATCCAGATGGATAAAGTTTTTACAAAGGCAGATAGAATTAATCGTGCACTAAACGACATCCTGGGAGGGTACTAAGAATGGGCAAATGGTCAAGTTTTAAAGAAGCTCAAATTATATTTGAGAATTTTCGCAGGTTTGTTAACGAGGAAGAGCAACCTGAAATGGGTAACATTATTGGTGCTAAATATCCTGAGTTTGTTAAGTGGCTCGGGTCTAATATAAAAGACCCAAAAACACAGGCACTAATCGGCGCGGGACTAGAAGACGGTGACGACGATGAAGACAAGTTTACAATTAAGGAGAATATTCCTATTCTGGTGAGTAAACTTAGACCGACACAAAACGAGATCGATATTGATAAATCTTTGGCTTTCCCTTTGGTCAAAACGGGTGGAGAAAAGTTCATTGAGTACGTTTCCAGCGACGGCCCTTTCAAGCTAGGCGCTCCAATTGTCACCTTTCTGGGTAAATATATTGTTGATGGCCACCACCGGTGGTCACAACTGTATGCTTGCAATAAAAATGCCTCTATTGTTGCCGTTGACGTGTCTATTCAAGGGGTTGAACCTCTTGACGCCCTAAAGGCAGTGCAAATGGCCATCGGCTTGCAGGCTAAGAAGATTCCTATGCAATCCGTAAAAGGGACAAATTTGTTGGAAATGAATGAAAATAAGCTTAGACAGTGGATTCAAAAAAATGTTTCACCAAAAACTACTCAGAAGATGTACAACGCAGGTGAAGACTTTATTAACAAACTCAAAGAAGCCGGCGGAACTAGCGCCGACCTCCCGAACCCCGGGGCAGAGAAAAGTGGCCACGGAAGACGTGAAGCCCCTATGGACGAACGAATGTTATTTGAGATATCTAAAAGTAGGTTTCACAAAATGATGGTAACACAGATATTACCGGCCTATGTGTGGTCCAATGTCGCTTCGATGCGAAAAACTTCTCTACCAGTGGAGGATGCCGGCCCAAGAAAGTATATGCCTCAAACTGACGATATTCCATGGCGAAAGCCTCTTGAGGTAGGTAAGATCGACATCAAGCCACCATATGCATCTAAAGGGGACACAGAGTAAGGAATGAACTTTTTCAGATGAAAAAAACAGAATTAAAGAAGGTACTCAAACCACTAATCAAGGACTGCATAAAGGAGGTGATTTTCGAAGATGGAGTCCTTTCCGGAATTATTTCCGAAGTCGTACAAGGTTTGAGCAAAGAAGTAATTGTTGAACAAAGGGCACACTCTGCAGAGCAGAACACTTCAGTTAATACTGAACCTGCGGTAAAACAACAATTAGCAGAAACAAAGAAGAAGATGCTTGCCGCGATCGGTGAAAGCTCGTACGGCGGTATTGACTTGTTCGAGGGTACTCGCCCGATGTCCACGTCTGGTAACGAGGCTTCAACCTCTGTGGCAGATCCGATGGCTGGGAGAGATCCGACTGACGCAGGCATAGATATTAGTGCCCTCATATCGGTAGGGAATGCTGGAAATTGGGGCGCCCTAGCGGGGAACAAGACTGATGGCTAAAAAACCAGCTTATGTTGAGGTCAAGGCAAAGTATAACGAGCCGACTGAAAGATTGATTCGTAGATTTATAAAGAGTGTTAAAAAGTCAGGCATCATGCAAGAAATCCGCGATAGAAGATACTATAAAAAGCCTTCCGATCTTCGCAGAGAAGAAGAGAAAAAAAGACAGCAAACTATTAAGAAGATTAGCAAAAAGCATTCTAATTAATAGGAGGAATAGAGGATAAAACATGGCAGATACAACGAAATATTTTAATTCACCCAGTGTCGGACTAAACAACGTTGGGTCTTACCAAGTTTCAGGTGTTCCCTTTATCACTGGGAGCAACACAATCCCGGTAGACACTGAAGACAAGATCACCTTTCCAATGGTAGCCCGAAATGTGACGGTCATCAATCATGGTGCTGAGGTTATCCGAGTTCATTTCAATTCTAAGGATGACACCACTGTTATAACTAACTTCCATTTCGTTGAACTTGATAGTGATGAGGATTCGATCAGCATGAGCGTTAAGTGCAAAGAAATTTATATCTCTACTCCCGCCACGAATGTTAATCCTGGGAATTATCGAGTAATTGCTGAACTAACACAGATTTCTACAGATCGAATGTACGTATTGACAGGATCAGGTTTGACGGACTAAGGAGAACCTAGTTTATGGGATTTGGAAGCAACAAAGGTTTTACGCCCGGTGAAGAGGGGCTAGAAGTAAAAGATGTTGATGGCGCCCCCGATGTCACGGGGGTGAAGGTCATCAGGGTGTCCAACGGTACACTGACGGACGACGGCGACGGTCAGGTAACTATTGATACATCGGGCGCCGGCGGGGCCGGCGACGTCGTGGGCCCAGCTTCTTCTACAGATAACGCAGTTGCGCGCTTCGACCTTGCCACCGGAAAACTCCTTCAAGATTCCACACTTCTTGTTAGCGATACTGCTCAAATCGGTGTTGCTGGTGACGCAGATCTCATAGTCCCCACTTCTGGGACCGTCACCCTCAACATAGGCGACGTCGCAGGAAGCGATTTTAAAGTTATAAACGCCGCCGGCCTCCCCGCCCTTCACGTTGAGGGCGACCGCCCCGCCGGTTGGACACGCGTTGGCATTGGAACAGACACTCCGAACGTGAATCTCCACATATCGGGGAGCACAGATGGCGTTTGCTACGCCAAGTTCGACACCGTCGCCGCCGACGGCTCGAAGAGAATCAACGTTATTGGGAGTATCAATCACGATAATTTGGTTCTTTCTGCGGATCACGACGCCCTGGGTGGCCAGTCGCAGATACGATTCCGCGTTGATAACGTACAGCAAGGTGTCATAATGGGCACTGACTACGACGTCGCCCACGGCGCGTTTGGTCTAGGCACGCAGTCACCAACGGCGAAATTCAACGTTGAAACAACCGGCGCTACCACAGTTCACATATCGAGAGATGGGGTCACCGCCGGGTCCCACTTTAACTCTAGTGGTTGGAAGCTGGGGACGATTGGCTTTGGTGGTCAATGCGCCGACGGAGGCGACGAGTCGACGGCAAGTGGTGAAGACAATGACGCGGCCCTTATTGAGGCGAAGACAGCGTTTGCATGGAATGATGTCAGTCACGCCACTTATATGGCCTTCTCCACCACTGCCTCCGGGGCCGTCGCGACAACGGAGCGAATGCGCATTGAGTCGGACGGCAACGTTGGCATCGGTGTCACTAATCCGTCCTCACTATTGACTGTTGCTGGGCAGATCCATTCGTACGACGCCGGCGGCGACAATGGTGATTTGCTAGCCAGCACTGCGGCCGGCTCCACCACTGTGTGGATCAGGTCCGACGGCAATACACTCCTCAATGGTGGTAATGTCGCCATGGGCCCCACCACACCGCTCACTCGCCTGCACCTCGGTAGTGCCACCTCGACCGCCCAAGAAACCATAACTCTCCAAAATGACCAAGGAACTGGTAGCATCGGGCTAGTCCGGACTGCCACGGGCATTATTCCTACCTCCGATCCTGGAGATCTTGTAATCAGTCTTGATTCGGAAGCTAACGATATTCTGTTTGCTACCAACGCTACACAGCGAATGATCATCGACAGCGGCGGCAACGTCGGAATCGGCGTCACAGACCCAGAGGCGTTACTTCATATACATACCGGGGATTCCGGTATTGCGCCACACGCCACCGCCGACGACCTTTTCATAGAAAGCGATAGTACGGCGGGGATGTCCATTTTTGGTGGCCAAGACAACTCCGCTAGAATTTACTTTGGAAGTTCGAGGGCCTTCGACCCCGTCGCGCAGGGCGTACGCGCTGGTCAAATAGACTATAATCTGCAAGATAACGTTATGAAGCTTGCCACGTCCGGTTCAACCCGAATGACTATCGATAGCGCCGGTAACGTTGGCATCGGAACGGCCAGTCCAGACTATAAACTTGAGATTGATGGAACGTGTGATCACGGAGATACCACCACCTTTAACAATGGTGCCATTGGCCTGATCGGCTGGAACGTGAGCAACCACGAATGGATTTACAGAGCCGCCACCGGGATAGATATAAGCTGGGGAGGGGACAATAAAAACGATCAGATGTATCTTTCCGGTTCAACTGGATTCTTGGGAATTGGAACGATTGATCCCGGCACATTATTACAGTTAGAAGGCGCAGATGCCTACCTCACACTCAAAAATAGCACCAATGAACATACCGATGGCGGCGCCGAGACTCGTATTATCTTCGAGGATCATAGCGATGCAGCCCTGGCTCAAATTCAAGCTAGCCACGATGGAGACGTTGACGACACCAGGGGCGACCTGATCTTTTCGACCAATAACGGTACTTCGTTGACTGAGGCCATCCGCATCAGCCGACGCGGGTTCCTCGGCATTGGGACAGACAACCCCGACGGCAGTTCCGATGGCGCTGTTGTTGACATCCAAAATACAACCACTAGCGCCGCCGATGAGGGCGGTAACTTACGACTAAGCTCCAATGACGGCGCTGCTCTAGGCGACACTCACAGATTAGGTGTTGTAGAGTTTGCTGCCGCAGACAACGCCGGCGGCGCCATCGCTGTTGGTGCCAAGATTGAGGCCGTCGCCGCTGAGGCCTGGGACGCCACCAACAACGCCGCAAACTTAGACTTCTACACAACCGATGGCGACGAAGTTCAAACAAAGAGAATGAGCATTTTGGCTACCGGCGAGATGACTACTCAGTATGCATCCCCTGAAGCCCCCGGTGCAGGCATCGCCGCCGCGGCAACCGTTAATGTGGAGAAAATAAACGGAGACATTATCACAACTATTACAGTTGATATCGGTGGCCTTGACGTCGATGGCAGCCTCACGCAGTCCGTCATCGGTTCTTCCGGGGTCGATCCCTCCTATCTCACACAGCTTACGACTGCGAATAATGGCGTGATTTATAAAATCACCATGGCCTGCGTTGAGCTACCAACTGTCGGAACCTTAGACATTGATTTGGCGTCCGACCCGGCCTCCAAAGCAGAGGGCGCCGCGGCCTCTTCGAAGCTGTTCGGCCCGCCCGCGGCGGGCCCCCCCCCGCACGCGTGGGAATCCTTCATCTACAAGGACGTCGGCGGCGAAAGCGCCCTCCCAGACTTGGCCAATGAGTACATTTATCTGACTTCAGGCGAAAACGGCGCCGCCGCCGCCACATATGGTGCCGGGAAGTTCATTATTAAATTTTATGGAGCCAACTTCTAGACTCGCTTGGAAGTCCCCAACAATTTTAGGCGTTTGAACAAATAAAATACTATTTATTCTTGACGAAAAATACTATAATTTTAGGAGAGTATAAATATGTCTTCAATGTTAGAGCAGGCCATGATCGACGCCGAAGCCTTACGGGAAACGGCGATGAAGAATGCTGAATCAATTATCATCGACAAGTATTCCGCGGACGTCAAGAAAGTTGTCCAATCGTTACTAGAGCAGGACGATTTTGATCTTGAAGGAGAGTCTGAGGAAGAGGCTTTAGGCGCCGCTGCTGAAGAGGGCGATCCCGACTTGGACGCTCAGGTTCCTTCCGCACATTCTGCCGGCTCTGAAGGCGGAGAAGAAGTTGATGCTCTACGCGATGCTGTCGGCGCCGCCGAAGAAGCTCTAGAAGATGTCTCTGACAAATTAGACAATCTCGAAGTAGTCGCCAAGTCTGGTGATGAAACTGATGTCGAAATCGATCTAAATCAACTTAGAGCGCAATTGGACGGAGAAGAGGGTCCTCTGGACCCAGGAGACATGACCGACCGGGAAGAGTTGGCAGGCGAATTAGAAGAAGAGCCTCCCCCCGGCGAAGAGGCTCCCCTACCTGGCGAAGAAGAGGAAGAAGACGATCTTGAAATTGACGATGATCTCCTAGAAACTATTGTGCAAGAACTTCGTGTTGACATCGACCCCCAAGCTAGTGGTTGGATGAACTATCCATCACCCGCGCTGGCTCATGCTGTCGAGCAAAAGCTCGCTCATGATCAGGATGACGATGTGAAAGAAGAAAACGAAGCTTTGAAGAAAGCCATGAAGGGCTTGCAAACAGAAAACAAAAATTTAACTAAAGACAACGGTACTACAGAACAAAACAACAAGAAACTACAGCAAACAATCCTGCATCTCAAAGAGAAGTTTGATGAAATAAACCTCTCGAATGCAAGACTGCTGTATACAAACAAGGTTTTAAACAGCGCCTCCTTAAATGAGCGACAAAAAAATAAAATTGTCGAAGCTATCTCTAAAGCCGATACGATCGAAGAAGCCAAAGTTATTTACGAAACGCTTGAAAGCGCAGCGGGCACATTCCAGAAGGAAGACGTGCCAAAATCGCTGAGTGAAGTGGTTCAACGAGGTTCTTCGATGTTGGTTTCTCGCAACAGAAAACGAGAAGAAAGCGTTTCTGAATCCTTTTCCCAAAGAATGCAGAAATTAGCTGGAATTAAGTAAAGAATAAGTATATTAAGGAGGAAACAAAATGTCTATTCTAAACAAATTGACAGAAGGTATTGTAAATCGTGATTTACAGAAAGAGGGTACTGCTCTTCGTTCGAAGTGGGAGCGTACTGGCCTTCTGGAGGGTCTTGGGGATGAGCGCACTAAGGACACTATGTCCGTGTTGCTTGAGAACCAAGCCAAAGAACTACTTCGCGAGGCCAGTTCGATGGCCGCCGGGGATGTCGAGGGCTTTGCAGCCGTCGCTTTCCCCATCGTCCGCCGTGTTTTCGGTGGATTAATTGCTAATGACCTAGTGTCTGTGCAACCAATGAGCTTGCCTTCGGGCCTGATCTTCTTCCTAGACTTCCTGTTCAACTCGACACGTCTAGGGGCTACAGCCAACGAGTCACTGTTTGGTGGTGGTGCTGTCGGTCAGCAGATCACCGGTGGTGTCAACTTGGGTGGTGCTAATGCCGAGAAGAGCTTCTATGCTCTCAACAACGGCTACGCTTCGCCTACTGGTTCGGCCGCGCTGTCCGCGCGCAGAGCTTTTGCCAGTGGTACTTTTGGTACCATCGTGACCGCCGGCTCCACCCCTGGTTTGGGTGGTGGTATTTCGCAGACCCTGTTTACGCAAGATGACTTTAACAGGGCTTTGCGTTACGACGCTGCACTAACGCCTGGTACATCAACGGCTGCTCTTTTCACGCTGCCATTGACCGCCACCTTGGCTCCCGGCGGTTCTGAGGCCATCAACCTGGATGACCTCATTACACTAACGTGCACTACAGCGATTTCAGGTACCACCCTGCAGTTACGTCGCTTGACGAGCTTCTCTGGTTCCGATCAGTGCTTGTGGCAGGTCGGAGATCCTAAGGACACCGCGATCGTCGTGGCGGCTGATCCGTCCGGTGTCACCGATCCTAACCAACTCGCTGTTGCCTTGAAGAGCACAGAAACCTGGGAGTGGGGCATGAAGGACAACTTTGACAACGTTGGCCGGGCCGATTCCATCGGTTCCGTCGTTGGCGCTGTTGAGTGGGGGCTTGAAAACCAGGCCGACATCCCAGAGATCGACATCAAGGTCGATTCCGTGAGCGTTACTGCTGTTACCAAGAAGCTCAAGGCCAAGTGGACTCCTGAATTAGGTCAGGACCTCAACGCCTACCATAACCTCGACGCTGAGGTTGAGCTTACGTCGATTCTCTCTGAGCAGATTGCTCTTGAGATCGACCGCGAGATCCTTGAGGACCTCGTCGTGGGTGCCACGGCTGGTAGACTGTACTGGAGCCGTTCCCCAGGCCTGTTCGTTAACCGCGAGACAGGTGCTGAGATTGGTGCCGATACTGCTGCCCCTGACTTCACGGGTACTGTTAGTGAGTGGTATGAGACTCTTATTGAGACGATCAACGATGTGTCTGCGCGGATTCACCGCAAGACGCTTCGCGGTGGCGCAAACTTCGTAGTTTGCGGTCCCGAGGTTGCCTCGATTCTAGAGTTTACCTCTGGCTTCCGTGCCAGCGTGACTGTGGACTCTGACCGTGGAACCGTAGGTTCCGTCAAGGTTGGAAACCTCAGCAAGAAATGGGATGTCTATGTTGATCCTTACTTCCCCAGAAACGTTTGTCTGGTTGGTCGTAAGGGGAATAGCTTCCTTGAGAGTGGCTACGTGTACGCACCGTATGTGCCTCTGCAGGTCACTCCCACCATCTTTGGTGTCGAAGACTTCGTGCCTCGCAAGGGTGTGATGACTCGTTATGCCAAGAAGATGGTTCGACCTGATATGTACGGCCTTGTTGTCGTCCGCGGGTTGCTTGGTGAGTCTGGCGGCTCCTAAGTCGTAGACCAATAGGTATATAACCTAGAGCCCCGCCCTCTTAATTGAGGGCGGGGTTTTTTATTGTCTTGTTCGACAAACCAACACTAATTAATACAATTCTTGGGAGGATTTCCATCATGGCAAAGAGATTAAGTTTAGGAAGATTGGAGAAGATGGTTGAAGATCTCAACAGAGATGTCGATCTTGAAGGAAGTGATGTAACGGTTAACACGCTTACATCGGATGGAAAAATTACAACTAATGATGGCGGCTTAGCAGTTATAGGTGACGATCTTACCCTCACTAACAGCGCCTTGACTATCGCTACTGGAAGTGTAACCTACAGGACGATGCCACCGCTCGGCGGCCGAGTTACACAGCTTACTAGCAAGGCTACAGCGGTCCCCGGAGGCGACACCGCGGGCTCAATCGTTACCCACTCCGGCAGCCTCGCCGGCGGCGCCACCGTGACGTTCACGGTAGGAACCGACTCGGACGACGAACCAATCCTCACCGACTTCTCCGAAGGCGGTTCTATTGTGCTTCTTTCGTGCAGCCGTACTACGACAGACCGCGCCTTTGGTAACGATTATACTGTCTCAACAGGCGCTATTGATGGGTCTCGCGCGATCAACCCCGGCTACGCGAGTTTTCAAATAAACATTACAAATAACACCGGCGGCCCCCTCTCGGAGGCTCTTGTTATAAACTATATAATCATGAATGTCGCCATCGGCGCCGGCGGGTGGGGCTAGCCTTCGGAGAGTTGGCTTGCTGACGAGAGTTTCGAACCCCCCTTTCCTAACAAGGCCAGGGGGTTTTTTTATTAAAAATGTTATTATGACCATTCGAAACTACTTATCAATAGTCAGAGGAGTTTTCATGCATGGCCATACCCACATTACGACCCAGTAGTCAAACCAGCAAATCAATACTGCCTGTAACTGGTACGCACGCCGACGTCTTAACAAGCCTTCCGTTTGGAATTTATAATTCGCCTGCGTTTGTATCTGGCGCTGCTGATCAGGTTGCCTACACGTATAAGAAACTCGGCGGCGACGTACTAGACATAGAACTTAAAGCCTCGCAGGTATATTCTGCTTACGAAGAATCGGTTCTAGAATATTCTTATATCGTCAACATTCATCAGGCGAAAAACTCAATTGGAAGCCTCCTTGGCGCAACCACGGGCTCGTTCAACGAGGATGGCCAAATAGTTGCAGGACACGCCCTTTCGGGCTCCGACTTAACTCTACGATACCCAGAGTTTAAATTTGGTTATGCCCAGAGGGTATCCGACGCGTCAATAGGACAAATTGGTTTAGGCCCCAACAATACACTGTATTCAGCCTCATTCAGTGTCACGGGCGGTCAACAACAGTATAATCTACAGACAATAATTTCTGCCAGTTCTGTGAACAACAGAGATAATGGCACTGGCGGTACTGTAAGTTACGCCGGCCTCGTTGGAGATAAGAAGATTCTCATTAAAAGAGTGTACTATCGAACTGCACGCGCCACATGGAGATTTTTTGGATATTATGGTGGCATCAATGTGTTAGGAAACATGTCAACATATGGCCAATTTGCCGATGACTCAACCTTCCAAATCGTCCCGGTCTGGCAGAACAAACTTCAAGCTATGGCTTACGAAGATGCCATTTACACAAGAATCTCTCACTATTCATACGAGATTGCTAATAACAAATTAAAGCTTTATCCGCCGCCTCCGTTAGACGACCCAGAATTCAAGAGTATGTGGGTAGAATTCGTGATACCAACCGACGCTTGGGAACAAGACCCTGCGGCCACCGATGGCACCATGGGTGTTAACAACATGAACACGCTGCCGTTCGAGAATGTCCCCTACAACAGCATTAACAGTATCGGAAAGCAGTGGATCAGGAGATTCGCTTTAGCCTTGGCAAAGGAGATGTTGGGCCAAATTAGAGGCAAATTTTCTTCCATACCCATCCCAGGAGAGAGTGTCACTTTAAATGCCGATGCTCTCTTGGCTCAAGGTAAAGAAGAACAACTAGCGTTGCGAGAGGAACTCAAGATAACGCTAGATGAAATGACCTACAAGAAGATAGTTGAAGATACGGCAGCAATTTCCGAGAACGTAATTACAGTGAACAAGGACATTCCTGTTCTATCCATATATACGGGGTGATATAGAACATGGCAGATAACAGATGGAAGCAGCCTAAGAATCCTCCACCCCCACTCTTTCTCGGAGAGAAAGAGAGAAATCTTGTTAAGCAGGTTAATGATGAATTAATCGAAAGAGTAATTGGGCAGCCAATTTTATACTTCCCAATCGATTTAGCGCGAACCAACTTCCACGTTCTCTACGGAGAGGCAGTGAAGAAAACGTTCCTACCCCCAGTCATGGTCTACGCCCTCGTTGCTTGGGAAGGGCAAACCACTCAAACAGATAGGTTTGGAGTTGATCGTCGGTCAGCGCTGACCATCCATTTTCACAAGAGGCGTCTGACAGAAGACCAGAATCTTTTTGTGCGAGAGGGAGATTTTATTCAATTTGAAAAATTGTATTATGAAATCGTGACCTTAACTGAACCCAAGCTACTGTTTGGCCAAGAAGACCATAAGGTTGAAATTGCTGCGAAGTGCATAAGAGCTAGAAAGGGAGTCTTTAATGCCAAGTAAAAAGCCAAGTTATTTTTCTACACGCAAGGAAATAGACTATGAGTACACAGATGTAGAAGACACTTCCGTTCTTCAAGAGGCCATACCCTTTCAACAGTCCACTCTTGAAACGATTGATACTGCCATGTATAGGTGGGTAAACGAGGAGATGGACATCTTCGCGGACATGAACACAGGGTTCAAGAAAGTCCCAGTACTCTGGGTTTCTGCTGAGCGCGCCTTTCAGATTAAAAGAAACAAAGGTCTGAGGGATCAAGACGGAACACTCATATTGCCGCTGATGACAATCGAGAGGACGAGCGTTGCAAAGAGTCTTTCAAAAAAAGGCACCGTGTTCAATGCCTTCCCAATTCAAGATGCTCGCGGAGGTTCAATAACAATCGCAAGACAGATCAATCAAGAGAAAACTTCGAATTTTGCAAACGCAGATTCGTTCAGAAAGCACGGAAGTATCCGAGATCCAGAGGTGGGAATAAACCAGCAGAACTTCCCAGGACAAAACAAAAAAGTTGTTTACGAAACTGTGACAATTCCCGTTCCGGTGTATCTCGATATTCAGTATGATCTTTATATTAGAACGGAGTACCAACAGCAGATGAACGAGATCTTGGCGCCCTTCCTAACGAAGACTGGTAGTTTGAATTACTTTATTATAAGGAACGAAGGCCATGGCTTTGAATCTTTTATTCAGGAAAGTTATGATCAAGAAAACAATGTGTCCGCGATGAACGAAGATGAGAGACAATACCAAACCAAGATAAGTATTAAGGTTTTGGGGTATATCATTGGAGCAGACAAAAACCAAGAGCAGCCTAGAATTGTAAGAAGGCAGAACGCTGTTGAGGTAAAGCTAGGTCGAGAGAGAGTTGTCGTTGGGGACATCCCGGAACATATTGATAAGAGGGGTTTTTACAGGGATTAATTTTCTTCTTTTCACACTAACACACACTATTTATAAATGAAATAAATACACTTAATTAAGGGAGAATTTATTAGTATGGCATTGTCAAGAAAGTTTAAGTTCGTATCACCTGGAATTTCTCTCCGCGAAATTGATGATTCAAGATTACCCCGCGCCCCCGAGGCCGTCGGCCCCGTAGTTATTGGCCGCACCCGTAAAGGACCCTCCCTGGTCCCCGTCAAGGTTAACTCTTTTGGTGAGTTTGCGGAGCTTTTCGGCAGCCCCGTTGCTGGTGTAGACTCCTTGGGTGATGTTTGGAGAAATGGTAACGAAAGCGCCCCGACATATGCCGCTTACGCCGCACAGGCATGGTTAGCTAATAACGGCCCCCTTACTGTTGTGCGCCTTGCTGGCGCTGAGCACCCCGAGAACGACGGTACAGGCGGCAAGGCCGGTTGGAAGACTGCGAAGGACGCCGACGAGGACGTCGGCGAGAACGGCGGCGCCTACGGGCTGTTCGTTTGGGGTAGTGGAACACTACAAAACGCATCCGGCCCCCCGGGCGTCCGCCGCGACGTAATCAATTCAACCGGGACTCTTGCCGCGATATGGTACCTTCAAGAGGGTGCCATCACACTCAGTGGCCGCATCGCAGGCACGCACAAGAGCGCGACAATGCCCATTACTAGCGCGGCTAGCGTCATCATCCAGTCCACCGGCGACAACGCCTCCGGAGGCGAGTGGAAGATAGACGTCCGCGATGACGCAGGTGCTATCACAGACACGGTAACGTTTGACTTTACTAGGGGCAGCGCCAACTTTATTAGAAAGGCCTTTAATACGAGCCCTGTTCAAGCTTCCACGGAGACGGATCTCATTGCCGCTGCTGATGCCAAATCTTACTGGCTTGGTGAGAGTTTTGAATCGAATGTGACCCGATTGGATGAAAAGGCTGGGTGGAACTCTACGGGTACCATATTGGTGGGCGCCATACTGGCTCTTAAAAACGGCTCCGGTGAAGGAGGAACGTTTCAGGATGAGGTGACTCGCGCAGAGACCGGCTGGTTTATTTCCCAAGATCCTAGCGCCGCCTACGCCTCATTCCAGGCACCCGCCCAGCAAAAACTGTTTAAATTCAAGGCCCTCCCAGCCGGCGGATCCTGGGATCAGCAAAACATAAAGATCTCACTTACAGATATTGCCTACTCAAACAACGAAGAGGCAGATCCGTATGGAAGCTTCACGATTTTGATTCGTGATGCTAAAGACTCCGATGCAGAGATGGTTATCCTGGAGGCTTATACGGCCGTTAACCTAAATCCAAACTCTCCCAACTTCATTTCAAGAAGGATTGGCGATAAAGATAGAACGTGGGATACGGTAAAGAGAGTATATCGCACATTAGGTACCTGGCCCAACTTGTCTAACTACGTGACTGTCGAAGTAAACAGTCAAGTAGAGGACGGCACCGTTGCAGCGACACTACTGCCTTTCGGCTTCTTCGGCCCCCCCAGATACAAGTCTGCGAGGTTTACTACGAACTCTCATGCCGATCCTGCGGCCTTGAGCTTTGTCACGGCGGGCAGTGCATCGATACCTTACTCCGGAACGCCGGGGGACGCCACCCGAGGCTTCATTACCGGATCCAGCCGCGGCCCGTCTCCATCGCTCCCTTCGGGTTTCACTGGCTCGGTTCTTCCAACACTGTTCCCCAGTCTCGAAGACTTCTTGAGACTGAGTGCATCCGCCGGCGGCCGCCTAGGTGACATCGAAGACGCTTACTTCGGTGTTCAAACCGATATCGACCGAGGCGCTAGTGACAAGTTCGACCACTCGTACAATGACTTGGTCAGAAGGAAGCCTTCGGGCCTTTCGACATTCAGCGTGACGGCTGGCGCAACTGAACAGTCGTTCGCGTTTACCCTTGATGATATCTCAGGCTCGGGCGCCTTCAACAACCTGCGAGACGCAATATACCTAAGTGGCTCCCGAAAGGCTGGCACTTCAATGACTGCCTTCTCTGCCTCAAATGGCGGATACAAAGAGGTTCTTGATTCGGGTATCAATAAATTTACCGCGCCCATGTTCGGTGGAACTGATGGGGTTGATATCATCGAGATGGACCCCTTCAACAACCGCGTATTACTTGGAAAGAACGAAAGAACTTCTGCTGCGTACAACTCGATACGTCGAGCCATTGACACTGTGTCTGACGCAGAACGCATTGAGATGAATCTTTTGACCCTTCCAGGGGTTGATAACGTGTCGCTTACCCAGCATATGATAAATACCTGCGAGGGTCGCGGAGATTCTCTGGCCATTATCGATATCGAGGGTGGCTACATACCGAGGGCTGAAAGCAATTCGGCAATAGGTCTCCGGGTTGGAAACGTTAAAACAGCTATTGACGCCATTAAGTCTAGAAGAATTAACTCTAGCTATGGTTGCACTTACTACCCATGGGTGCAAATTGTCGATTCCGAGAACGACGCCCGCTTGTGGGTGCCACCCTCCATTGCTGCTCTTGGAACTTTCGCAAGCTCCGAGAGATCCACAGCACTCTGGTTCGCCCCCGCTGGCTTCAACCGCGGCGGCTTAACACAGGGTTCTGCGGGAATCAACGTAAGTGCGGTGGATGGACAATTGACATCGAAGGACAGAGATAAGTTATACGCTGTCAACGTAAATCCGATTGCCTCTTTCCCTGCCGAGGGTATTGTAATCTTCGGACAGAAGACACTGCAGGCAACTCCGTCAGCACTTGACAGAATTAATGTTCGTAGACTGCTGATTTACATCAAGCGCGAGATTAGCGCAATCGCTGCTACGACGCTCTTTGAGCAGAACATTGATTCGACTTGGAACAACTTCTCTTCTCGGGCGGAAACTTTCTTGGAGAGCGTGAAGGTCGGCGGCGGTTTGACAGACTTCCGGGTTGTTTTGGATGATACCACTACCACCCCAGACCTGATTGACAGGAATATTCTATACGCCCAGGTGCTGTTGAAGCCAGCCCGTGCCATCGAATTCATTGCTGTTGACTTTGTGATAAAAAGAAGTGGAGCTTCTTTCGACGATTAGGAAGGAAAAAGATATTAATTACTAATTAATGTTGATTAAGGAGATTATAATTAAATGGCAAACAACTTTTGGGCATCACCAAACACGGATCCAAAGAGAGCATATAGATGGCTCCTATATTTAAACGGGGGCGATCTGATCTCGTTACCGAATTGGGTGATCACGAAAGTGTCTCAGCCAAATTTTGAGGTTTCTGAAAAGGAGCACCAATTTATCAATCACAAGTTTTACTATCCTGGTCGAGTTACTTGGGCCGATGTCAAATTCACTTTGGTCGACCCCATCTCCCCCGACGCGACAGAACAACTACAAAAGGTTCTTACAAATTCGGGGTATATTTATCCGAACAAGAACGATGTCCAGAATATGACTGACACGATTTCAAAAAAGAGTGCCATCACTGTAACCCCAAAGATCAAGATTCAGCTTATTGGCGCTAGCGACAGTGTTCAGCCCGGCGGCGAGAGCTTTGGCACAGCCCCCAAGATTGGTAGCTGGACGCTGGAGAACGCTTGGGTGAAGGGCGTCACTTTCAGTGAATTAAGTTATGAGTCGGAAGATCTCGTTAATGCTGAGGTAACTCTTCGTTACGACTGGGCCGTTTACAAGAAAGAGTAATTTCCTTAACATCGATTCCCGCCTGCTTTATAATAAAGAAAACAAGGGTAAATAATGACTGTTCGCAATAATGAAGATCGTGTTGGTGCTAAGCACAACAGCGACATGGATCCTTCCGAGATAATGGGGCCCTCCGCGGGCCCTCTTTCGTTCGTGACACCGACGGAGTTTGTAGAACTCCCCTCTAAAGGTGAACACTATCCTGAGGATCACCCTCTCCACCAACAAGAGACTGTTGAGATTCGCTATATGACAGCGAAGGATGAAGATATTCTTACCTCCAGGACTCTCTTAAAGAAAGGCATTGCACTCGACCGCCTTGTTCAAAACATACTTGTTGACAAGTCGGTTAGGTCAGAAGACCTTCTTATTGGCGATAGAAACGCAATCATTGTTGCGGCCAGAGCAACTGGTTATGGCTCGGAATATAAAACAAAAGTGAATTGCCCATCTTGCGCCGAGTTTGTTGAGTTTGAATTCGATTTAGGCGAGGCCGTCATTGAGGAAAACCCTCTCCCAGAAGGGGTTCGGAAGACAGATGAGGGCACATTCGTTGTGCATCTTCCAAAATTGAAAGTTGATGTGGAGGTTAAGTTCTTGACTGGTCGCGACGAAACACGACTGGCCAAGCTTGCCGCTTCCAAAAAGAAGAACAAAATGGAAGAATCTCTGTTAACTGATCAGTTCCGACAGTTTATTGTTGGGGTGAACGGGAGCGATGATGCGGCTCTGATAAATTCATTGGTAGAGAATATGCCAGCTTACGACTCTAGGTTTCTAAGATATACGTATCACGGAATCGTACCAAACATCGACTTAACACAAGACTTTGAATGTCCCAATTGTGGCCTGGAACAAGAAATGGAGGTTCCGTTCACGACGGACTTTTTTTGGACTCGGGGATGAGTACATCCAGAGCGTCTATGAGGAGTTCTTTCTATTAAAGCATCACGGTGGTTGGAGTTTTACCGAAGCCTACAACCTCCCAGTCCTCATAAGGAGATGGTTTTTGAATAGGTTAATAAAAGAATTCGAAGATCAAAAAGAAGCACACGAGAAGGCCGCTAGGTCTCACAGATAAAAACAACTAATTAATAAGCCGGAAGTTCGCTTTCGGCTTTATTTTTTTGAAAACACTAATTATTCTGATATATTGTATTTAATGGAGAATTGTATTTATGAACCTTGAAGAACAGGAACTGTCCCCAATTGAGATTGACTTGGGTGTCCACCGCCGCGGCGAGTTGAATGAGGATTATCTTGGGCAATTCGGAGCAGCCGTTGGTATGTTGATGAAAGCAATTACGCAAGGTTACGAAGTACCCGTTAGTATTCGGGGAACCAAGAGCGAGGTAGACTCTTTCACAAATGTTCTCGGTAGTGAGAGGAAGTATATGTCGAATTTCAGCAAATACGGCCTCAATGACAAAAAAACATATTCCAGCAAATATGAATTAGATAGAGCGGTGAAAGGTTTCGAGAAGTCAACTGGGCTAAAGTGGCCCTTTAAATAGGATTTTTATAACTTATGACAACCGGTAACGATGACACAGATGGCGGAGCGCCTACGCCCCCTGACAATACAGATATAACTAGCGCCGAAGCCATGCGGGAACAACTTAGATTGTTCCAGGAGTTGGCCCGCCTCGAAGACGAGAATCTGGTCGCCAAATCCGCCAGAATCGAACTGGAACGTAGGGCCCTCGCCGTGGAAGTGAAGAGTCTCCAACACTCCAATGAGGCAGTGAAGTTAGCTCGTCAGAGCAACGAATTACGCATCAAAGAAATAGAATCAGTAGAAGCAAAGCTCGCGATGGACCGGGAACACGCCCGCGAGCAAGCAGCTTTGAACACCGCCGCGGGCGACGCCGAAGCCGCCAGGTTGCGAGCCAGCTTCGCACTAAAGGAGGCAGAGTTAGAAAGAAAGAGAGAGGCAGCCCGCTCAATTGAGGCTACTGAAGCACAAACTAAAAATCTTGTTAAACTGTTGACCCGCGGTGTCGGTGATCAGTGGAAAGAAACTTTCGCTGGCGGCTTTATGGTGGCGGCTCTTGATGGCACTGAATCCTTAACCAATAAGATGCAAGTGTTCAGGGACTCTTTGATAGAGTCTTTGAGTCCAGCAAACCTCCTAGGATCTCTCCTGATGAAGGTGGGTCAAGCCACCCTCAAGCTAGCTCTAGAGCAAGATGCCGCCATCGCCGCCTTCAATAAATCAACAAGCTCAATGGGCGAATATAACGACCAGATTATTTCTGTCGAAAGAGCTAGTGTGGGCCTCGGAATAAGCACTCAGGACTCTGCAAAGGCTTTCGGTTCTCTCTTAACGGGTGTTACCGACTTTGCTCACGCCGGCGCTCCTGTACCAACGCAATTGGCGACCACCGCGGCCCAAATGGAAAAGCTTGGCGTGTCAACTGACTTAACGGCCAAGACGATGGAAAATGCCATGAGGGTCATGGGAATGAGCGCGGAAGAGTCCCAGGCTCTCACTGGTGAATTAGCCAGTATGGCCATCCAAATGAAGCTGCCAATTGAACAAGTCACAGAAGGCTTCAACGCAGCAATGCCCGCCTTGGCCAAGTTTGGTGCCGATGCGCCCGATATCTTCAAAAAGGTGCAAGTTGCTTCAAGGTCCCTTGGCGTTGCTGTTGGCGATCTTTTGAGTGTCATGGGCCAGTTCGACACCTTCAGCGGCGCCGCCGAAGCCGCCGGAAAGTTGAATGCAATTCTTGGTGGAGATCTTCTCAATAGCACCGAACTCTTGCTAGCAACAGAAGACGAAAGACTCAGAATGATCCGCGAGTCTCTTGATATGTCTGGCAGAAGCTTCGACTCAATGGGCCGGTTTGAGAAGCAGGCGATTACAAACGCGCTAGGTATTCAGGATGTGGCCACTGCGACCAAGATGCTCACTGGCGATATGGATAAGTTCGGTGATGCGTTGGATGCTAATCCACTCACAAAGGAAGAGACTGAGGAAAGAATAAGGAAGACGCAAGCCATCACCGATAAAATGGCAGAAACTTGGAGAATGTTTGCGATGTCGTTGAGGCCTGCTGTGGAAGGTTTGCACAACATAATGAGCGGCCTCTTTGAACTCAACGAGATGGCGGATGGTTGGCTCGTTAAGGGTATACTTCTAGTCAGTGCCATATTTTCTATAGGAAAAGCTTGGACAGCCGTCGCGGGGATGATAAAGGCGTCCACGGCGTCCGCAATGGGGCCCCTTGGAGTGTTCATTGGTGCCTTTGGCGCGATATACGCACTCCTGGAGAGTATGGAGGGAAAAGATAAAATGCTGTGGAGCGCCGCAGCGGCCCTCGGCGGCGTCGCCGGCGCTATCGCAATGATTGCCATATCCTCCACGCTCGGCGCCGCCGCACCGCTTCTTATCGCCGGATTCGCAGCCATGGCCGCCGCCGGTATTGGAGCCTCTATGAACCTTTTTGATGGCGCATCCTCTGGCGAAGTCGAAGTCGGAGGCTTTGCTGACCAGGCTTTGCATGACGGAGGCTTTGCCAAGGGAGGCCCCACCCTTGTCGGTGAAGAGGGCCCTGAGTTGGTCATGATGCCACCAATGGCCAACGTTATCAACAACGACAACTTCACAGAAGTTATCGCCCAATCCCACCAGGCTGCAAGCCAACCACAACAGAATGCTGTTGCACAGCAGGCCCCTCCGCCACAAAAACCAACTGAGACCACGGTTGTTATAAAAATTGGTAACCAAGAAATGGGTAGAGCAGTAATTAAAGCAATAGAGAGTGTTCCCGGGTATAACCTCCGGGGCCTCCCACGAGGAGCATAGACTATGGCAGCAATCCCAGGGGACATTTGGACAGGACTATCGGCCCGGGAGGCCGCTGACACCAGAGCCGACTACGAGGAAAAGATACGGCACCTACGCAACCGCAGGACAGCAACATACAAAACTGGTATGAATGATCAAGAGCTAAAGGATCAGAAAGCTGCCCGGGCCCAGAAGGTCGCCGACCCAACGAAAGCCACTGCCGAACAAAGAAACCTGAAGCTGTTTATCCAGCACATCCCAAGTGGCCAGACAGTCGAATTCAAGGCTTTGATAAAAGAATTCTCTGATTCATTTACATCCCTCTGGAACTCAGAGGAGGTCTATGGTAGAATGGATCCTATTGAAACATTCCAAGGCACGAAGAGAACCATAAAATTAAGTTGGGACGTTGTATCATTTGATCTGGGCGACGCTCAGAGGAACCTGAAGAAAATGGACAAACTCACAAACTTCCTTTATCCAACTTATGGTTCGGTTGATGGGGGAGCCACCGTGATCACTTCTTCGCCTCTATTAAAGATGAAGTTCGCAAATTTGATAACGCAGCCGAATGAAAAGGGTACAGTCGAGACCAGTGGTCTTGTCGGCCGCATGGATGGCTTTTCATATACACCAGATTTTGATTCGGGAGTTTTTATGGGCAACGGCAAAAACCCCAAACTCTTCCCTCAAACTATAAATGTGAGTTGCACCTTCTATGTCTTGCACACTCATAAGCTGGGTTGGCATAAGAACAAGGGAGATAGGAAGTTTCAATCCAAAGCCGGCTTCCCTCACGACATGAACCCTGGAGCCAAGAAGTTTGTTGGTGTACCGACAACTGAGGCAGGCAAGGCGGCCGTGGCCCGTGAGATGTCATTCGCGCCGATAATCATCAGTGATGCCGCCCCTGACGCCGGCGCTGATACTACCGTCGACCGTGACATGGGCGACGACGGCGGGGAGGGTAGCGCAGATGGCGTCTAGATACGATAACAGAACAATCGCAAGAAATTCGGACGAACTTTATAGAGAACTGTTCGAGGATAGAAACATTCGTTTTGTAAGACAGTTCAGAACTGGAACCCTCAGACACCCAACCGCATCTGAAATAACAACATTGGATTTGGCTGGTCACATTTGGTCAGTAGGCGACAGGTTCTACAAATTGGCACAAAAACATTATCGTGACCCCACTTACTGGTGGGTCATCGCTTGGTACAACCAGACGCCCACAGAAGGGCACCTTAAACTGGGTGAGACGATACAGATACCAACACCACTTGAACGAGTGTTGGGATACTTGGATGTGTAAAGATGCCTCCTGAGACTCCCGAAGAAAAAGAGCGCCGTCTCGCTGCTGACCGTGCACGAGAAGAAGGACGCCGACGAGTTCGGGAGAGCGTCGGCGACATGCCGGCCGGCGACGTGCAAGAGGTAAACATACCCGGCCGTGTCCGCCGCCGATCCGGCGGCGCCGTCGGTCAGGTGAGTCTCCGAGAAGAGCGGGAACTAGCGCGAAGGGCGCACGTCAAGAAGACTGGGACCTTTCAGACTGCCTACCGATCGGAGGGCATGGTGGCCGCGGTCGACCCTCTTTCTCCCTACGGCGAACCCGTCAAAGAAAAACCACCCCAACGCATTACCGAACAAAACTTCTTGTTAAGAAACTTGGATCTATTGGCCGCCGCCCGGGCCAAGGTTCCGGTTAAAAGAGTGGTCCGGATGAAAACCAAAGATCCAGGCGCTCTTCTTAGCAGGCTGAACTTGCGCCCTAACGTAGAGGAATTATTTAAAATAAGGCCTCACCAAGTTGGCGCATTAGTTCCGAAGATCCGTCTATACAAGGTTTTCTTGGATGACACTGCTGTTCCTGGCAAGGTAGTTGAATTAAAGTTCAACGATCACACCACTTCTAAGTCTATCGAAGATATTACTAACACAAAGTATGGAAGAGGAGACGGGGTTGGGATCCAAAGTTTCACTGTTGAGACGCAAGGCACCAATCCGGCGGAAGGCGCCCTCGTTCGATGCACCTTAAAGATTTTCTTTCAAAATCTGGAAATGTTGGCATCCTCATCGGGAAATCGCGAGAATGATTATTTGGAACTGATCCTGCGTCGAACATTCTACAAGAAAGAAGAAAATAGCAGCGCCCAAGCGATCCCGCATGCTCGAACTGCGAATAAAGATTATTTTAAATTATTGGCCGAGGTTGGTTGGGCCGTTCCGGAGGAAACTCACGGTACGATTGGCGAACCGCTAAGAAAGGCTCTTGAAAAATGTAGTCAAACAATCTTTCTATCACTTCTTGAACACAGCATAGAGTTCAATCAGGACGGCACCGCGGTTTTGACGGCTGAATATCAAGGCGCGCTCGAACAAATGATGAGTAGTGACAGCTATGACATCCTTTCTTTGGGGGAGGAGACCTCGACTTCCGAGAAATTGAGGAAAGAGCAAAAAAAATTGGATGATAAGAGAAAAGAGGGGAAAAATATAAAGGAGGATCCACGAAGTGACGCCGGCGATGCAAACTTGAAACAAATTAACAAACAGATCGTCGACCTCAAGAAAAAGATCAATGAACTGACAGCCACCGCCCGGGCCGAAAAATATAAAAAGCTCATCGAGGCCTTATACAATTCTGGAAAAATAGGTTCGATTGATGTGACGCCAGAACAGTGGAAGAAGATTCACGAAGGGGGAAAGGGAGATCTTCGCAAGGTGGTCCGGACGCAACTGCATATGAAGACGACCGAAGCTCTCGCCACGGAACTAAAAGACCATATCAAAACCTTTGGTGGTAACACCTCTGCGACAGACAAGGTGATTGCTGTTTTTGCGAATGCCTTTTCGCCGAAGGGGGATACATCAACCAGAATTTCATTCTTTTATTTTGGAGATTTGATGGATCTCGCAGCAAAAATCATACATGATTGTCGCGAAAACGACAAGAATACAACTCCTGATATAAAAGTGTTATTGGGACCCGTTACGTTCAACGTGGTTAGTGATGACGGAACGGTTACGCCGAAACAAGTTAACTTAGCTAACGTTCCCATATGTTTAAAGTCTTTTGAATTCTGGTTTAACAAAAACGTTGTCAAGAGAAAGATAAACACCTGGCCCCTACGAGCTTTCATAAAGCAAGCGGTCTCAGAACTAATATTGAACGCCTTGGGTGAAAATAGTAAGCAAGATGAGGGGATAAGACGCAGCAATCAAGTTGGGATACAGAACCTACTCATTCCCGGTTTAGGCGACGATCGCAAAAAGCACAGGATCAAAGGCAACGCCAATGGCGATTTTGATTTAGATAACCCATCTTCTTCTGGAGTTAATGCTTATAGCAGTTTTCCAATTAACTCTCCGAGTCAGATAGGTTATAACGGATATAAACATTATTTGCTGGTTTACGGGTCAACGGAAATACTTGACCGTCGAAACCCGGCAGATGTGCGGACAGATTTCAAAAAGGGAATTTACCACTTTAATATAGGTGCTGATGCGGGCCTTGTAAAATCAATCAACTTTGCAAAGACTGACGTACCGGGGTTGAAAGAGTCTCGCTTGACATCGCAGGATGAAGAAGAAGGGCAATTACGAGATAAATACAATGCTAACTTAGAGTTACTTGGAAGCAGTCCCCTCTTTACGCCTGGCCAAAAAGTATATGTTAACCCCACATTGGCAGGCTTGGGTACACTGACTAGCAAACACTCTATTGCCCGTCAGCTTGGCCTAGGTGGTTATTATGATGTCACAAAGGTTCTTTCGACAATTGACAAGTCCGGATATCGGACGTCGCTTGAGTGCGTTTGGACCAGTTTCGGTATGGAGACTGGCGCGAAAAACACCCGAACCGCGCAGCCCGCCGCGGCAAAAAACGCAAGTTCTGGCGAGGCGCCCGCAGCCAAGTCAATTAGCGAGTCTGTTGATCCAAAGGTTGATTCTGCAGAGTCGCCACCACCAAAGAAAAAGTCTGCACCGGCGCCCAACAAGGATATCCAAGAGACTACCGCGCGCATGAAGACAGGGATCGAGAAAGATAAGATTGCAAAGCAGAAGAGCTTGTCAAAGGCCCCTACGACCACTGGAGACCCAGAGGGCGTTCCTCCACCAGTAAAAGACTATGCTACCCCGGAAGAGACCAGGGCCGCGGCAATAAAAGAATATCGCCGCCGAGCGGCCCTCGCGAACCCGCCCGGCTCCGCCGCGGAGGAATGGAAAATTAACCGGGAACTACGTCTCCTCTCTGAGGGTTCAGACAACAGCGGAGAGTAAACAACATGGCACAAGCAGCTACTAATTCATTAAATACTGAAGAAACTTTCATATTAAGAAGGTTGTATCAAGAGGATGTCTACCCCCGATGGGGCCCGAAAAGTATAGACTATTGGTATGACAAGGGTCTGTACGGGCGCCTAGATCGAAAAGAGAACGTGGTACTCCCCAAGTTGACGAACATCAAACAGTTGCGTAGCGCTGATGAGGACTCTTATTTTGCGCTTGATTTTGTTGTCGACGCTTTCGAGAGCATGCGCACAGCGTTCGAGAAGGGCATGATAAAAAACACAGTAAGAGTGAACGGAAGCGCCTATTCTGCTATGCGCCCGGGCCAAGCTTGGAACAATGGTGATGAGTTATACTTGCAATATCTACAAATAATGGATGATGTTTTTGTACAAGACTACCTTGTAGGCCTTGGTTTGACTGACAGCATAAGAAGCTTTAAAGATTATTTTGACAAGTATATGACGTATATCGAGCAACGAGCTACCACTTTCCCGATAACCAAGAGTAGTTTCATTGCTTCAAAGTATTCCAATCCGTATGTAAGCGGCCTTATAATTGAACTCAATAAAGAGAATCATGCAAACGATCTTCCCAAGAAGGAAGTTTATATAAACGATCCCAACTTTAATATTTTTAGGAACACCGCTCAGCAATTTGGTTTTATGATCGATGTGAATGCGCCATGGCGCTTAACGGCTGATTTAGCAAACCCATTCATGCAGGGATTTGGAGGGAAATATGGCGTTGAACCTTTTGCCGGCTCCGCATCAAATATATTTGACACCCATTACGATCTGCTGTATACTGAGGATGTGGATTTGTTGAAGAGGTTTTTCTTGGCATCATATGAAACTTTTGTGGAAACCTATCCGCTCTTGCAGGAAGAGAAGACAGTGAAGTGCGATGATAGTTTCATCATAGACGTAACCAAGGTCCCGCGAATACCCTATAACCGAGAGGCCTATGCTGCCGATTATAACGAATTGTTTTGGCTGAAACTGTATATGAACTTTCGTCTGAAAGAAGATGGAATTGTCTTGACAAGTAGGCGAAAAAACGTTATAATTAAGAAAATCTCAAATCTCCTTCCATATGTGGGAACGGCGAAAACGGTTAAAGTGATTAACGGTAACATGATAGCTCTAAGCCCAAACCGCTGGTGGGCCCCAAACACTTTGTAACTTGACACAGACTTCTAAACTATTCCAAGCCTTGGATGACAAGGGCTCGTGTGTTGGCGTATACGCCGACGGAGAACTGAACTTTGAAACAGTTCCAGCGGACCTTACGCACACCTGGGATTACGCATCCTTCCTCGAAAGTGATGAAATTCAGTACGCGCGCCTATATTGCGGGGGCCAGACACTGGATCAGGTGTGTCCCGAGCATCTTATCGACGAATGGCACCAAAAAAGTGCAAAATTGAAGGCATTCCTCACCTCTTTTCGAGAATCCAAGGTCTCTTTGTTGGATAACTGCTTCTTCGACCTTGTACCAGAGCGCTTTCTGCTTGATTTTTGTGAGACAAAGAACAAGATAAGCGAATATGTCTTTGAAAACTATGAAAAACCTAAAAATCATGACTTTTTGGTTGGAACGGGCGCGATCCTAACAAAAATTCGACAAAATTACCTCGACATCGACCCAGATGCCTTGAAGAATCGCATTCATGAGTTTAAAGTGCGCCAGTTTATCAATAAGCTGTCGCGCACCAACAATTATATCGATTTCAATTTGTTTGGAACGAAAACGGGACGCCTTTCTACCAAGAAGAGCAGTTTTCCCATAATGACGATGGATAAAACATACAGGAAGGTTCTCCGACCAAAAAATGACTGCTTTGTTGAATTGGACTTCAACGCAGCGGAGTTAAGGACGTTGCTAGCCCTCTCGGGACTCGAACAACCGCAGGAAGACCTGCATGAGTGGAACATTAAGAATGTTTTTGGAGGGAAGGGGACGCGGGAAGAAGCAAAGAAGAGAGTATTTGCTTGGCTTTACAATCCAGAGGCGAAAGATTATCTTCTTGAACAAACTTACGATCGCAAGTCTGTGGTTAAAAAGTATTTCACTGGCGAGCAGGTCACAACTTTCTTTGACAGGACCATTCCCTCTGACCACCACCACGCTCTAAATTATATCATTCAGAGCACGACAAGTGATTTATTGCTTAAACAAATGCTAAAAATTGATAAAATACTAAAAGGAAACAAATCATTTATAGCATTTCCGATGCATGATAGTCTGGTGATTGACTTCGCCGCGACCGATCAACACCTCATCAAAGAGATATACGCCTGCTTCAGGAATACGGAACTGGGTGCTTACGGGGTTAACTTGAACATTGGGAAGAACTTTGGAGAAATGAAAAAATATGATTTATAATAAACTTGTGAGAGATAAGATCCCTGAAATTTTAAAGAGGATGGGGAAGAGGTCTTCACACCATACAGCATCTCCAGATGAGTATGAACAGAAGTTGTGGGAAAAACTGAACGAAGAGATCGAGGAATTCAAGGAAGTTCCTTGCGATGAAGAGATGGCTGATATTTTAGAAGTAATAGAAGCCATCCTCGTACACTGTGGTCTTGATCCTTACGAGGTAGAAACAGCACGACAAACCAAGGCTGCTTCCCGAGGCTCTTTCAAACAAAGAACTATCTTGGAGGAAGTGGTAGAAAAATGAACATTGTAGGTCTAGGCTCCGCCGGCTGCGGTATTGTTGACAGGTTCGGTGAACACGAACAATATAAAACCTACAAAATTGATAGCGATATTTATACGGAACAGTTAAATTACTTTCAATTAAAGAAACAAGATAGCTTTCAAGAGTACGAAGATCACACCTACGATTTGAAAGACTATTTTAGAAATATTACAGAGGAAGTTTGCTTCGCTGTCGCTGGATCCGGAGATACACCAGGCGCAACCTTGTGGGTTTTGGAGCAACTTAAAAGATATTCTCCAAGCGTCTTATATATGCGCCCAGATGTCGAGCTTCTCAACGTTGAAGGAGAGCTTAAAGAGCGCCTCCTAAGGGGAGTCTTGCAAGAGTATGCCCGCTCCGCGGCCCTTAACCGAATCTATCTGGTGGACAACGCCATTGTTGAGAATTTCTTGGGAGATATTCCTGTTACAAAATACTATGACTCTCTTAATGATATAATTGTTTCCACCCTTCACATGATAAATGTCTTTGAGAATTCAAACCCTTTGATCGGATCTTTACAAAGACCTCAGGAGTGCAATCGGATTGCCACCTTTGGGATTGCGGACCTTGAGAGTGGTGAAGAGAATTTATTTTATTCTCTTGACTTAACGAGAGAGAGGTGTTATTATTATGCTATCAATAAGAAACGACTGGAAGAGGACGGCACTCTTATAAAGAAAATAAAGAGTCAGGTGAAATCAAAGATTCAAGAAAACATACGAGTATCTTACGGGGTCTTCCCCACGGAGTACGAACAGGACTACGTATTCTGCAAAGCATACACTTCTCAAATTCAATTAAAAAAAGAGTAAATAGTTCTTGACAAAGCAGCTTATTTTTGATAAACTGTTACACAGATGGTTGGGAAATTGGCCAATCATACTTTAGCTTAAAAAAGGAGAAAACTACATGGCTATTAATATGGACAAGATGAGGGATAAGAAGACTGCCCTCGAAAGCCGCGGCGGAAACCGTGGCAACTTCTGGCGACCCGAGGAAGGGTCGGACACGACGATTCGCATCCTACCTACTGAGGATGGCGATCCCTTCAAGGAATTCTTTTTCCACTACAACGTTGGCAAGAACCCTGGTTTCTTGTCTCCGAAGAAGAACTTCGGAGAAGATGATCCGCTAGATTCCTTCATTCGGAACCTCTTTAACGAGGGAGACGAGGAGTCCATCAAGATGGCCAAGAACCTCATGGCTCGCCAACGGTTCTTCTCTCCCGTGATCGTTCGCGGTCAAGAGGATAAGGGAGTTCAGGTCTGGGGTTACGGTAAGATGGTTTACCAGACTCTCTTGAATCTGGTTCTCAACCCGGACTACGGTGATATCACTGACCCCGAAGCCGGCACTGATTTGGTTATTAAGTATGACAAGCCCGCGGGCGCGTCTTACCCCAAGACCGATATCACGCCCCGCCGGCGACCCTCTCTTCTCTCCGAGGAAGAGACCAACACGTCTGACTGGTTGGATTCGATTCCGAATTTTGATGAACTCTTTGAGCGGAAGACTGCGGCCGAGGTCGGCACTCTTCTGGATGAGTTCCTGTCTACCGACCAGTCGGCAGAGTCGCAGTCGTCCGAGACCACGAAGTACACTTCGGGCCCCGCCGCGACTGGAACGCAGCCCTCTTCGGTAGAGGATGCATTCAACGAGCTATTGGGCTAGGACGTAATGCCCACAGGGAGGCACAGGGTTATCAGGTGTCTCGACATTTCTAAAAGGAGAAAGATGAGTTTACAGAATAAATTGCGTGAGGCCGACTTGGCTGACGATTTCGAGATCACGCTCAGGTTTGAGGCAGGCGCTGATGTTATTCACGCCTACGATGGTCACTTTCACAATGCGCTAAACGACACCGACTTTGCCAGCACTGTTGCTGGCGTCATCTGTCATGGCGGATTTAATAACGAGGCCATTAACGATATGCGTGGTCAAGATTTTCTAGAGGATTATGAGCGCGATGGTTCGGGGTTCGAGTACTTCGTTTCCGAAGCCATTAACGAGAACTTTTACGAGCTTGGTTTTCTAGACACCACTTTAGAACAATATGATTACAAGCGCGGGTTCCTAACATTTGAGGCCTCTGTGACCACTACGGTGGGAGATATTATGGCTAGTCCCGAAAGCCTCTTCATCGGCTGGAGTGCGACTGTTCCCACCAACATCGGAGAACTAACAATTAATGGCTGATAATGGAAAGGTCAGTATCGCAGAAATGCGGAAGCTTCTCAACAAGAAGGCAGGCGGAAGCGTTGCCTACAACTTGAACGAAGACAATCCCACAGATGTGAAGGAGTGGATCCCCACAGGTTCTCGTTGGCTTGATTCGATCATCGCCCGCGGCAAGCATGCCGGAATTCCTATGGGAAAGATTGCAGAGATAGCCGGCTTGGAGTCAACTGGTAAATCATACATGGCGTCGCAGATTGCGGCGAATGCTCAAAAGATGGGCATTGATGTAGTCTACTTTGATTCCGAGTCAGCCTTGGACTCCTCTTTTCTTGTAAAGGCCGGCTGTGACGTGGACAACGTCCTATACGTCCAAGCTACAAGTGTTGAGGCTGTGTTGGAGTATATCGAGGAACTTCTCGGAACGGGGAATCAGTTCCTTTTTATCTGGGACAGCCTCGCTCTCACCCCAAGCAAGTCGGATATCGAAGGAGACTTCAATCCGTTGTCCAGCATGGCGGTGAAACCTAGGATTCTGTCCAAAGGGCTCTCTAAGCTTGTACAGCCAATTGCAAATAGTTCTTCGACGCTATTGATTCTGAATCAATTGAAGACCAACATTACTTCCAACATTGCGGAGGCGATGACGACACCGTATTTCACCCCTGGTGGTAAGGCTTTGAATTATTCTTATTCTTTGCGAGTGTGGCTAACAGGCCGCAAGGCGAAGGCCAGCTTCATCACTGATGAAAAGGGTTTCCGAGTTGGTTCTGAGGTGAAAGCTAAAATTGAGAAGTCTCGATTCGGAACGCAAGGGCGAGTCTGCACATTTAAGATTGTGTGGGGTGGTGAGGATGTGGCCATTCAGGACGAAGAGTCCTGGTTTGAGGCGATCAAGTCTTCAGAGCACCTCACGAATGCCGGCGCATGGTTTAGTCTTCATTACGAGGATGGTGCCGTAGAGAAGTTTCAGAAGGCAACGTGGCTAGATAAGTTACAGGATGAGAAGTTTCGCAAGCGCGTGCTTCAACTCATGGATGAAGAGGTTATCCTTAAGTTCGAGAGCAAGACCGGTAATGCAGATGACTTCTATCAAATCGATGGTGAAGTCGATACCACGGTTGAAGCTTCACCATAAATAAAACTTGACAATCACTGTGATGTCTGGTATCATTTAAGAATGAAGACTTCGAATAAGACTAGAAACTATTTGAACTTAGCGAAGAGGGCCGCGCAGCAAAGCCAGCATGATACATTTAAGCACGGAGCCGTCTTGGTTAAAGGGGGCTCCGTGCTTAACACTTCTTATAACAAGTCACAACACAAGAGGTTTGGTAACAGGTTCCGGAACGTTCGCGACCGCGGCCACGCCACACATCACGCCGAACTTGGTGCAATACTTGGTTTGGATCGATCCACCACACAGGGCGCAACTCTATATGTTTGCAGAACAAACCGCGAAGGAAAGTTCCGGATGTCGAAGCCTTGCCCCATGTGTGAGCAGGTGCTTCGCTTTTGCGGAATCAAGAGAGTTGTTTATACAAAGAGTGAAGATCAGATAGCCAAGATTAAATTGTAGATTTAATCTTCTTCTTCCAGATACTCCTTCTAGTTACTGTTGGAAACGAGGCACCTATGAATGGATTCACCGGAAGACTCTCCTCACAAGAGGCTACCTTTTTTAAGGCGCGTATTCTTGTCAAAAAAAGAGTTGGCATATATCTTGGAGTTACTTCAATCCGCTGCATCCGCCGATGACCCTTCCTGGAAAGTTATGTTATATAACAAAATTGAGAATCACCTCCAAAAGGCTCGAAAGCATAAGGGCAAAAAGAGGGACGATGCTTGACAACACTCTCAATCGGGGATTTGGTGAGGGCCAAGAAGATTCTCGATGTCCCCTTCGACCCGATAGAGGGTTTAGGAATAATAGTTGACATTGAGCCGTGGGGAGAGTATACTATATATGTTGTTTATTTCTTCGATCGAAAAGCGCTCCGCTGGTTTGAAGAAGAAGATTTAATACTTGTCAATTCTACAAAGATAGAAAAAGAATAGTTAAAGCGAGAAAATGAAACCGAAGAAGTTGCTGGTGCTGGATGCTCTTAATCAGTTTATCCGAGCATATATCGTAGACCCATCACTGTCCTCAAACGGACAACCAATTGGAGGCCTCAAGGGCTTTCTAAAAATAACAAACAGACTTGTACGAGAGATGAGCCCAGACAGGATTATCATCTGTTGGGATGGCCAAGGTGGTTCTCAAAAGCGAAAGTCAGTCAACAAAGGTTATAAGGAGGGGAGAAAGCCAATCAGGCTTAACCGTACAATCCGGAACCTCTCTGAGAACGAGGAGACTGCTAATAAGATTTGGCAACAAACTCGCCTCTTTGAATACTTGAATGAAATGCCAATGATTCAGTTGGTGTCAGATGGTGTCGAAGCAGACGATGTTATCTCCTATGTGGTAAACCACCGAGTCCATCAAGGTTGGCAAAAGATAATTGTAAGTTCTGATAAGGATTTTATTCAATTGCTTGATCAGGAGACAGTTCTCTATCGCCCCATACAAAAGGAAGTTTTGAATAAAAACAGGGTAGTCGAGAAGTTCGGCATTCATCCTCGCAACTTCGCGTTGGCCCGGGCCATCGTGGGTGACAAAAGCGATAATCTTTCTGGCGTAGGACGCGTCGGATTGGCCACGGTGGCAAAGAGACTGCCGTTTCTGTCCGAGGAACGAGACTGCTCAATCAAAGAGGTCGTTGACTATTGCGAGGCCGTAGAAAATAAAGTTGGTGCCCACACAAACATTGTTGAGGGAGAGACGATTATAAGAGAGAACTATAAGTTGATGCAACTTTACGCTCCTTCTATTTCAATTCAACAGAAGCAACACATAAACGACATTTTCAAAAACTTTAAGCCGCTCTTGAATAAGACCGGCGTTCGCAAGATGATGGTGCAAGATGGGATAGGGGAGATCTCGCTGGTCGACCTGTTTCAGAATTTTAAAAGGAATATCTCCGATCATAATGCCAAGAAATAAGCGCACTCAGAAACAGAGCAAGGAACTGCCTACACCTCAGTTGGATTTGCACAACGTCAAGCACGAAGACGCTAGAAGAATGTGCATTGAGTTTATTGAATTACATTGGGGGAGTGATATGGAAGCACACTTTATAACGGGCTATTCCCTCTCCATGAGAGAGATTGTATTGGACATCTTGGAAGAGTATCAACTAAATTTTCAGATTGGGGATGGTGTTAATAACGGGTACGTGATTAGTTGGTTATGATAGTAACGGGTACGTGATTAGCTGGCTATGATAACGGGTTGCCCAGTCTGCCCCAATAGGAAAGAAAAGAAAAGGGTTGACACTTTCCTCAAAAACGTGTATTATGTTACTATGATTTGGGGAAGTGGTGGAATGGCATACACAGGAGACTTAAAATCTCCCGCCTCGCGGCTTGCGGGTTCAAATCCCGCCTTCCCTACTAAGAACTAAACTAGGAGTTTAAAATGTTGAAGAATATGATTATGATTAGCTTGGCGTTCGTAAACGTTGCTCACGCCGACGAGGAGGGCGAGTGCGCCGGAGGCCTCTGTGGGACCCCGGAGGAATCCGGAGGGGGTGGAGGAGGCGGTGGGAGCGTTCTAATCGCCAATACTGACCAGGGTGACACTCAGCAGTTTGCTGACGACTTTGATGAGGATGGGATGGAGGATGACTTCGATAACTGCCCATGGGCCGCTA
>Ga0080013_1001373_pt1 | contig 32572 bp, 48 predicted proteins | sample ETNvirenome_6_85_FD_69236 | JGI IMG/M metagenome (GOLD analysis project Ga0080013, IMG submission 69236) | Marine viral communities from the Pacific Ocean - ETNP_6_85 (SPADES assembly) (version 2) | ecosystem: Environmental > Aquatic > Marine > Oceanic | place: Pacific Ocean | collected 2013-06-19
GGATAATGTCCAATCGGTAGTTCACACATCGCAAAACGGTAAAATGTATGCGATTTTAACTGCTTATGATGCTGCTCTTGGTGCTACGATTGACGATGTAGAAAAGACGTTGATGGAAACAAAATGAGTGAAAATAAAGTTATAGGTATTATTGAAAGGAGTAGTGCTGGTGTCTCCTAGGCGCGCCGGGCATATATCGGTTGTAGGGTTTGGCCCATAGAATCTAGATATAACAGGGAGTGAGACTAACCGAGCCGGCACGAAGTTTAGATGATTAACGAAACTCGAAAGAGGTCGTTTCTTAAAGGGTTTACTCAAAGGGTACTGGAGATAGGTATAGCTACTCCTTTAGTTTGGCTGGTAGCCGGGATAGAGATTGAAAGAGCCCTTGGTGTAACCGTTATGGCAGAGGGAATATGTTGGGCTTTTCATTATGTAAACGAAAGGATATGGAACAGGATTCAGTACGGGAGGTATAATGGTTAAACAAGAAGAAATAAGGGGAGTTATTGATGACCTCATAGAGGATGTGTGTTTGTATCCCAAAAAGACCTGTGTTTCCTTTAAGAGTAACTACTGTCTAGATACGGATAGTGCTTACAAGTGCTTGATGAAACGTCTTACAGAACTGGGCGTAGTAATCCAGTCAGAAGATCAAGGTGTACTCTATGCTTTACATAATAACTTAAAAAGAGTCGTGGTTGAGCCGCTAATACTAGAACCTGATAGTAAAGGACCAGATGGCAAACCTTATATAGTAGGTTCTTCTGGTGTAGGTGCAAATAATGAATGACTTTTTTGAACTTTCTGAAAACCCGGATAATCAAGAGATGATAATGAAAGAGTTTAACCAGTTAAGTCCTGAAGATCAGGAAAAATATCGTAAAATGATGCCCGGTCTGGTGACTTTTCTAGTCTTTATCAGTATCATAGCAGTTGGATTGGGCATAGCTACCATGTTTGGGCTACTTGAGGCCTATCGTTTTACTTGGAGAAGTGGTATGTGGGGAAATATTGAGCCCGGATTAACAGTTCTTATCTTTGGTGGTATCTGTTTGGCTTCAATCGCTACAGTTGTTTTGACAGATGTGGTATTATTAAGGAAAAGAATGAGACGGCATGAGCAAGAATCAGAGGAAGGGCAAGAGTTGGTCGAAAAAGATTAAGGCTTTGAAGTTCATCAGAACAATATCAGCTAATAAATTGAGGCACAGGAAAGACTAGATGAATAGAGCAGTTCTCGAACATACCACTTGCCCGAATTGTCTTATTGCTATCTGTGGTATTTTTATCGGGGTTGAGGATATACCTGCTAACATCACGGCAGATTGCCCGATGTGTGGCTTTCCTCTTCATATTGACGTATTAGAAGAACTACTGGATAACGAATTGAATATTAAATTGGATAACGAATATAATATATAATTGAATATGGCATTGTGGGCAAAACAATAGCTCAATCGGCTGATATGGCCAAACAGGGAAAGGGGCGGGATTCCAGAGCTAATAACTTAATTGTATCAAAATGAGTCGAATATAAAATAAATGGAGGTATTATGAAAAGGATTCTTATTATAGCGGCCACAGTAGCTATGTTGTCTTCTGTTGCGGGTCGTTTACTAGGAGGGATAAACCCGAAACAAAATTGGAGCAGGGGATGAATAAGAAAGACATAAAGTTTAAGAGAAAGCAGACCAAGATGATACAGAAAACACTTAGAGATGGCTGGGGGAACTACTTTAACGAGATGTGCAAGTTAAAATTCTGGAACCGGCTGCATTTCTGTTGGGATTTACTGAGAAAACATAAATTCGAGTGGGTGAAGTAATGAGCCCTCAATACGAGTATGAGTGTCCCGATCACGGCATCTTTGAGAATATAGTCAGTTTTGCTCATAAAACACCACATATAGCTATGTGTGCTAAGTGTGGTACTATATGTGGTAGAATAATATCAATAGTCAATAGCTATTTTGGCTGGAGACTTACTGATAACAGTCATAATAGGTTTGCTACCGATGAGTATGAACGAGATGTCTGAGGAGGGCCGAGCGCATGGGATTAGATAAAGAAATAGCAGTACAGAGAGCTAAGATACTTAGTCATGAGAAGCACACTACTGATTTACTCACAAGATGGGAAGATGATTACGACCTACTTACATTAGAGAAGTATCAGATTCCAGCAGAAGAAGGTGAGTGGGAAAACTACACAACTAATAGCCCGGCTACACTGGGTTATTCTATTATGGGTGCTTTAGGAGAAGCTAGACGTAAGTTGTGGATTCCTCAGTCAGACGAAAAGAGCAAGGAACGTGACGCCCTATCCAAAACTGAACAACTGGCTATCGGTGCTATCCAGATGGCCGATTGGGAAATCATCCAGATACCCGAAGCAATAGATATTCAGTCTGAGTTATCTTTTTACTCTCCTATTAGAGGTTGGTGTATCCTGAGATGTTACCTAGAAGAAGATGGTGGTAAGCTGAAAGTGCATATTGCAGCTTGGGACCCTCTTAATACCCAGTGGATTGCAGGTAAAAATGGTGCCTCATGGGTAAACTACCAGCGATTTGCCACACTAGCTCAACTGAAAGACGAATATGGCAATGATAAGATAACCGCGTCTGAAGATTCACAGGGACGCATACTGGTTAACAATGCTTTTGATGAGACGGAGACGGGTACTTGGGTTGGTGATAAATGGGTAGATGGCCCTAAAGAACACGGACAAGATCATGTACCTGTATTGATACTCCCTGTAGGTTCTATTCCTTTTATTCAAAGTCAAAGACGGACCAATACAATCAAAGACTTGGGAGAGAGTATTTATGCCAAGAATAGACATATCTATCCTATTGAGAGCCGATTACATTCTTATGAGTTAACACGGGCAGGGCAATCAGCTAAGATGCCAACTGTTGTCGAGTATGATAGTAGTAAGGCTCCTCTTCCCCCGGAGATAGAGAAAGACCCATACGTAAAGGGTAGGACTATACTTCTTGATGCAGCTAAAGGGCAAACATTAAAGAAGTTCCTTGAACAACCTTCTAATCAGGATATTTTACAGATGCAGGCTTTTACCGCTAATCAGGTAAGCATGGGTGGTATGGCTCCTATAGCCTTTGGTCAGAATAATCAGGCTATCCCTGCAGCCGGTATTGATATGCTAACCGACTCAGCTAGACAAACACTCAAACCTTACAAAAAGAATATCGAGATGTGCTTTGCTTGGCTGGCTGAGGAGATAGTCAGGCAGTATAAGAACGGTGATTATAAAGCTAATGTGTTTGAGGGTGATGATAAGAGTGGCAAGAGATTCCATGCTGAGATAGAACCAAAAGACATTGAGGATAACTGGCACTTTCAATGTGAACTGAAACTTAACCTCTTGAGAGATGAGGTTGGTAAGATGGGCTTGGCTGTACAGTCAACCAAGGCAGGTATACTCTCGAAGCAGACAGCTAGAGAGAAGTATGCTGACGTTGATGATACTAACTTAGAGCAGGGAATCATTGACAGAGAAGATGCTGAACTAATAACTCAGAAGAAAGCATGGGATATGGCAAGAGCATTATTTGAAGATGGTGATAAAACTGGAGCACAGATTATCATTAACACTATTATGGCTGGGGCGGGTATATCTCCCAGTGGGCCGACTGGTGGACCAGCCTCAACTGCTGAAGCTGAATTAGCCGCTGAACAATCGACCACTAAAGGAAACCTAGCAGAACAAGCACAAAACTTGAGTAGCAGGAGGGCGTAAGATGGTAACAGAACGAGACCTTAGATTTTTAGAGTATGACCCGATCGAGAGGCGTAGTTGGCAAGAGCTAACTGGGTTGCCTTTGAATCGGCTTAATGTGCTGGTTAAACATCCCGATGATGAGTTTGCAGAGGATGTTCTTGTTTCTCTTGTGGCAAAAGGCATTATTACTGGAGAACAGTCTTCGCGTGTAGCTTTGCTCAGGGAGAGGCAGCAGGGAGTGACTGGTTCGATAGCACCAAAAGCTCAGGATGCTTTCGCGCGCCCTAGTGCCACAGGCAGGTTCACCGATAGAGAGCAAAGGATAATAGATGAACGGCAGTTTATGGAAGACGTGGTAACAGATTTGACCAGCCGTACTGTAACCGATAAACCACCAGCAGAAAGTCTAAGTAGTGTATTCAAGACATTTGCTGATGAGGTAGCTGGCGGTAATGCTAACTTCCGCAGTTTCCTAGACAGACAATTTCCTGCTACCGTCAACAGGTTTGGAGCCCGCGGTCAAGAAGCAAGAGATTTGTTTACTAAGGACTTTGATGCTGAGGTCGCTAAACTCCAACTACAGCAACTATCATCTCCTTCTTTTGCAGGGAGAACCAAAGCAGGTGCAGAACTCAGGCAATTACAGGAAAGAGGCAGACAGACACCAGCTGAGGACCCGTTCTTGTCATTCCTGAAACAGGGACAATTCAGGGAGCAGTTCCAGAACTTAGCTCCTGAACAAAGAGGAGTAAGAGAGCAGAGATTCAAACCGCGTACTAGGTTCTTCAGATTCTAAGTATGGCAACTATAGATGAGCTGTTAAAAAGGTTAAGAGAAGATAAAAAGGTCTTGCAGGAGATAATGCCGCAAGAGCCTAAACCTTTGTCTTTCACCGAGAGACTTGAAAGGCGTCTACAGGGTGGACAGGAAGAAGTAGAACAAGCTGATACTCCAAGTCTAACAGACAGGTTGTTTAGTCGTTTGCATGGTGAAACCGCCCAAACTGTTGATAGCCCTGCCGATGAGATATTCCGTTTCCGAGATAACGACTTTATTCCGCGTGATACTGGATTCTCAGACAGAGTTACGCCTCAGTTTACTTTACCTGAAGATATAACTCCGTTGGAACCAGAACCATTCAGGGGAGCCGAAGACTTCTTTGGTGCAACTGATGCTGTAACTGGTCCATTCCCCGGAACAACTGAAGCTAGGGATATTTCAGAACACATGGCTCCCACTGGTTCTATTGATAGAGGAGAAACCCTAACTGTCGATCAGTGGAACCTTGAAATGGCTCGTATCAGGAATACTCCTGAGTTCAAAAAGGCGGCCAGAGAAGCGAGAGCCACTGAAGAAAGAAGGGTCCTTGGTATCAGGCAGTCAGAGATGATAAAGGCTGGTGGTCCCATAGTTCAAGCAGTTACAGCTCCTCTCTTCAAAGTTGGTGATTTCCCTGTTTCGGCTACCGATTTAGTATTAGTAGGCTCATTGTTAACGGGTTTATGGGTAGGTTCAGCTCCTCTCAGGGCTAACGTATCTTTCAATAGACTACCAGAACGGCAAGCATTGGTTAGTCGCGCTCAAGAACTGGGTATATCTCGTAATAGTCCAGTATTCAAAGACGCGGAGACTGCTTTGAAATGGGCTTTTGATTTACATAAGAGTGGACAGACAAAAGCAGCAGATGCTCTTATGAGACAATTCCGTTCTGCTTATCAAAGAGGTACACCCGCGGGGAGAACAGCTCCTACGGGTACTAGACCAGCTCCTACAGCGGGAGAGCCTTTTGTTCCCAGAGCTACCCAGACTGGAGCCATGGCTCAAGGCACACTCCCCACAGAATTAACTAATGTATTGTGGGATAACGCTCCAATAGCACAGAAGGTAGCTAATGTTAATGTAGCTGGATTAGCTCCATCAGTAGCTAATAAACCTTGGGAAGCTCTTACATCTGAAGAGAAGCAAGCATTATCTAATATAGCTCCTGTCCCATCTACAGCAGCTAATAATATTGCTATTAAGATTTCTCAAGGTCTAAAACTCAATACGACAGAGGAAGAATTTAGAGTTAATAATGCTGATGCTATTGAGAATCAACTTGCTAGTTTAAGAGCACAACCAGAGACTACTACACCTGTCACTGAGGTCGGACAGCCTGAAGCTGGTTTACAGAAGGGTATGTTTGGTGAAGATAAGGTAGTTAGACCAGCTGGCAAAGGCGTGACTACTCAGGCTTCACTAGATGACCAACTTAAACTAGACCAAGCTAGGGGAGCTGTAACACCTGAAGTAAGTGAGAAGGTGCGAAGGGCTAGGATAAAAGAACTCATTGAGCAGGCAAAACCTTTTGTAGAGAAAGAGGGGTTGACCCCAAGTGAAGCTGCGGAATTTAAGGCTTTAAGCAAAGAGATAAGAGATATACAATTCTCATTAGTAAAGCCACTGGATGTGACAAAGATAAAATCGGCTGTAGATAGGAAAAGCACTTTAACTCCTGAAGTTATAGGAGTTGCCCATAGTGAATTGATTAAAGATAAGGCAATCTTTGAGGTTTTAGTTGAAGGCTCAGAGGGGGTTGCGTTTGATGCTTTTACACCAGCAGATAGAATATTAGCTAGACAAAATCCTGATATATCACCAAGACAACTATATAATGCATTCCAATCTACTAGAGATGTCTTGAGGCAACAACACGGAGATACGATAAAGCTATTTCGTGCTACAGGGAAACAGATAGAAAAGCCTACTACGAATTGGGCTACCACAGAGGCTTTTGCTAAACAATTTGGAGAGGATGTAATATCCAGAGAAATCCCTATAGATAATGTTATTGCTGTCAATGTTGGTTTAAGAGGGAATTACCACGAACTCATCGTAGGGCAACCCCAACCCACCCAGCCTGTAACACCTGAAGTCAAAACAGTTCCTAAAGCAGCTACGGCAGAGGTTGAAGCTGTCCATAAGCAAGGTGCTATAGCTCCAGCTGAAGGAAGAATAACGCAACCAGAACCGAACCCCCCAGATAAACAACCGCCTTCTAACCCTATCGAAGAGTCTATGTTAGAGGGAGTCCCGACTGAGTGGGAAGGGTTAATGCCTAATCTACGTTCTGCTCAAGTTGTCCATGATTTAATGACAAAACAGGATGACTGGAAGGTGTTTGCTAACTTACCGATTGTGAAACAGATTATGTCACATTTTAACCCTTCAGCAGTAGCCGATTCTCCTCACCTGAAGTACAAGATTGTCAGAAGTGTCTTGAGGTTTGAATCAGCACAGAGAGGCAAAGCCGTTATGTCTCATCTGAATAGACTAGGCGGGCAACAGAGACTTTTTGGCAAGCTGGATGATAGAGGACTAATTGCTTCAGGTCCGCTGAAAGGTTTGGGAGTCAATGACATTAGGGCTAATCCTAATAAGTACAGAGATAAATTAACCCAAGCACAGAAAGAGTGGATTACATCCGCGAATGAAATAGAGCATGCAAAACTCGATTTCCTAAAGCGGAATGATATAAAGATTAACGAACTGCTTTTTGATGAGGGCGGTGAGTATGCTGGCAGGAGATGGCTATTCAAGGTAACATCAGATGGGACATTAGTTGAAGCTGGGACTGTCGGGGCAGGACCGGGAAAACCGGGGAAGAGGATGGGGTTCGAGAAGCAGAGAACATTCAAGTCCCAGAAAGAGGGTATTGACGCGGGTTACTTTCCTATGAATGATGACCAAGCATTAGCTCTCAATGTTCAGGGTGCTTATAATCGTGTTGCCGATAAGCAGGCTGCCGACTGGCTGTTAACTCAGGTGGATTGGAGAACAACCAGCGCTCCCGATGATTTAGTCTTAGCCGCCGAGTCCGCTAAGCTAAAAACACAGCAAAGCCAACGTCTGTTAGCTGGTATAAATAGAGCTGTACGGGGGGAGAGAGTTCCACCTGCGACAATCAATGCTATTGCCAGTGTGTATCCTGAAGAAGCACAGAGGCTAAAGAACTTGATTCCGAAGCTCCAAGCAGGTAAACCTACAAGCAAAGAGGTTCAATCACTTACTGCAAGAGCTAATGAATTGATTGGCATAGCTCGGAAAGAACAACTGCAAGCTGTTAATGCAAGGGCTAGGGCTAGAGAAATAGCTATGAAGGTTGGAGCTGATGAGGGAATGATAGCCGCGCCTGCTTTTGCTGGTAAGATATTCAAAGGACCAGAGGCAAGAGAACTGACAAGTGCAATCAATAAGGAGTTGCAATCTACTGTACTTGAAATAGTCAGAGGTCTTAATAAGGTAAACGCTATTTCGCGTTACTTTATGCTTGCTGGAGATTTAAGCCCAGTAGCTATTCAGTTGATATTTTTGGCTGGAGCTAATCCCAAGGTATACGGGAACGCCGCGCTTGGTATGTTAAGAGGTATCTTTGACCCGCGCTTCCTCTCTAACTACTATAACAACAATAGAGAGGTAATCAATGCCAGTCCTGATTTGATACTGTCCAGCGGTGGTTCAACAGAATTTACCGAAGCTGGAGCCAAGGGCGGTTTGGTATCTTCAGCGATAAAACTTACACGCAAAGAGGAGTCATTCCTGAAGAATCTGGGTTTGATAGGACCGCGTGCATTAGGCAAAACTGGCGCCACAGTTCTTGAGCCTTTTATGAGAGGGTTTGAATCAGCTCTTGACGTAGCTGGCATTGAACTGAAGAAATCGCTTATGCACATGGGGGTAAGCCCTAAAGCAATGGAAGAAGTCGATATGTTCTGTAATGAAATCAGAGGGCTTGCGTCTTCAGATAGGATAGGTGTCTCTCCTAACTGGAGAGCTGGTGAAACATTAGCAGTTCTAGCCTCTCAGTACAATAGAGCGATAGCATCTCTGCTTTTCGATACACTAAGAGGTAATCTCAGAGGGAAACTGGTTAGAAATGCTTTGGCTAGAGGTATATTCGCAATAGTTATGGTAACGGTTGCTGTGAGCTTGGCTCGAAGGGAAGACCCGCTAGACCACTTAGACCCTACAGAGACAGACTTTTTAACATGGAATATTGAGGGGCAACAGATAGGTCCGGGCTCGAAGGTTCGCAGTCTGATTAGGCTGGCAGGGCAATGGACAAAGGCTATCCAAGAAGGCAATGCGGATACCTTAATAGAGCTTTCAATGGACAATCCTAATATGCGATTCCTGAGAGGTAACTTATCTCCTGTGGCTGGGGCTTCTGTAGATTTGCTTACAGGTCAAAACTTTATTGGAGACCCGACAAGGGATGGAGTGCTATCTTTCTCGAAAGAGATACTGTTAAGTAACCTGACTCCGATATGGGTAGAGAACGTGGCAATGGAAGGTGGCTCCGTTAAAGAGAGAGCTCTCAGGGGTCTAGCAGAGTTTCTGGGTGGTCGAGCCTATCCTGAGACTACTTGGGATAAGGTTAAACCATTGAGAGAGAAATATGCTAAGGAAGATTATGGTAGTGATTATGCCAGCTTAAATAGTGCTGAAATACAAGAGCTACGGAGAAACCATCCTGACCTTGCTGATATAGAGAGGGATGCTAAGGAAGAATGGGCGCAGAAAGGTACTGACTTTGAAAGATGGTATTTCGATGAGAACGAAAGAGTGACCAAAGAGAGGGATGACAACCTTGACTTTGCAGCGCAATCCTTCCTTGATGGTAAGATAGGAAACACTGAATACAACGGACAGAGAAAGTACATCAGACCATTCTATTCAGGCGGGAAGGCTGTCCTCTGGTCTGCAAGAACATACCTTGACCCCAAATCCTCTGAGAGGATAGAGAGATGGATGAACGAGAATCAAGCTCCAGAAGACAGATTGCTAGATTCTTACTTAGAGTTACAGGCAGATTTGCTTGATAAAGCGGATTTACCTATAGATTGGGGGTTTATAAACAGTCAACTAGCTGCCTTTCTTGGAGCTATACCCCCGTCACATAAGGAATACATACTCGAAAACAAAGACAACTGGATTAAAGATTTGCCCCCTTCTGCTAAAGCTGTGGAGACAATGAGACTTGAAGACTATGACTTTATATCGAACTTCAGGATACAGGTAAACGATTTAGTGTTCTCTAGCTACTGGGATGTTCCTACCATGCAAGAACAGAGAGACCAAGGGAAGAAAGCTATTGATATGAGAGGAGCGCTACGGGTAGCATATCCTCAACTTGATGCTAACCTAGCTTTTTGGTTCGACCATGTGAGTACCGTTAAAACACAGGCAGCGGCTAATCTGCTTGCCGAAAAAGCAGATGACATTGGGAGACCACGGGAATCCATCCCTGCTCTGGCTGATATTATGGAATCTAATGAATCTGCTGGTGAGACATTATCATTTAGTGAGAGACTGAAGAAGAGACTATCAGAGATGGGCTTGCAATGATAGTGGTAGTACCTGTAGACGGTAGCCCTAGATGTCCTAAATGCAACAAGAGGCATGGTGGGGACTTTGAAGGACGCATCTCTGTTCTTTGTAAGTGTGGGGAGTTTACACATTTTCAGACAGCATCATTAAAGAGTCAAAAAGTTGACAACAAACAGATAGTGTGTTATTACTAGAAAAGCTAGTACGTTAACAACTAAATAGACAGAGCTACCAGATAGCCTCATTGAAAGTGCCTAGAGCACCAATGGGGCAATTTTATTTTAAGGAGTGATTATGACTACCGAAACTAAAGAGCAGGATACGAACAAGGAGGAGCAGGTTGCAGAGGTAAAAGGGGAAGTGGAGGAAGAGGCAACAGGTTCCAAAGATGATTCGGAGCAGGTTCTCAAAGACGGAGAAGATGATAAGGGTGGGGACGAGAAGACTTACTCAGAGAAAGAGCATCAAACTATTCTGGGAGAGAAAGCTGAGAGTTTGGCCAATTCAATAGCTGCTAAGAGCACCAAGACCATGCAGAAAGCTCTTCAGGAAGCAACAGCCGAAATCAAAGAAATGAAGAAAGAGGCTGAAACTGACAAAGCAATTAGAGACTTGGCCCAGCAGGAAGGCAAAGAACTTACAGAGTGGGGAGATACAACTGAAGTAAGGGAATTTCAGAAAACGAGGCGTGATTTTACTAAGTGGATGGGAGATGCCCGCACAGCCTATCAGGAAGTAAAAGATAGGGAGACTGATGTAGCAGAGGCCACTATAAGGAATAACGCGCTCATGTTGGCCATCAAGTATAAGATTGATAAGGGAGATGAGATTGTAAAAGGTCTCGAAGAGTTCATTAAAGAGATAACCGAAGACAGTAAGACGGTTGCAGACATGGAACTCAAAGCTCTTAAAATATCAATGAGGCCGGCAAAAAATGAAGGTAAGACCAAAACTACTACAATAGATACTAGCCGAAAGAGTGCTCCCGGCGGTATTGACTTTAATAAGTTGAGCCCTAGTGAGCAGCTTGTGGAAGGATTCAAGCAACTCAATAAAACGAAATAAGCGAGGGAAAATATGCAGACATTAACACAGTACGAATATCTAGATGTAGACGGCATACTGAAAGGAGTCGCCAACTGGATAGTAAAGGAAAGCCCCTTGACGGGTGCTTTGCCTCAGAAATCTATTCAAGGTAACTCATATAAGTATAATGTCTCTTTAACACTACCTAATGCTACATGGACTACGGTTGGCGACCCAATCGTATCTAACACCGGCACCTATGAGCAGAGAAGCACCGACATCTATACGCTGATTCAGGATGCCCTTACGGATAAATCAGCAATAGCTCTCAATGCTACTCAGAATCCAGAAGCCATTGATACCGAGTTAGCAGCTCAAGCTATGGCACATGAGTTTGAGGATACTCTAATTCATGGGCAGACAACTACCTCTTCAACTACCAAGCAATTCAAGGGACTAATGAGAATCCTTGCTGAGTTCGAGAGCTCTTCAACAACTGATCTTGATGCTCTTAATAACTCTCAGGTAATTGCTGTCAACGCCACATCCGGCGCTCTTACAATGGTATACATGGACGAACTAATTGACCAAGTTAAACCCGGTAAACCTGACCTTCTACTGATGTCACGGAGAGCAAGACGTAAACTCAATGCTCTTCAGAGGGCTAGTGGTGGTGGTTCAGGCGCAGGTCTGGTAATGACTGAATCTGCACTGTTTGGTAAGTTCATGGAGTCCTACGACAATATCCCCATAGTTGTGTCTGACTGGCAGTTGGACAACGTACCTGATGCTTCATCCTCCGTGCTCACCACATCTACCTACAACAAATCGACAACCAGAGCATCCACACTGGACAATACCATTATCTATGCAATGAAGTTGGGTGAGAGGGATGTTCAGGGACTACATGCCGGAAAGATGACCCATGAGCGCGCAACATTCACCGAAGACTACAATGCCATACGGAACAGGTTTGTTTGGTACAATGGCCTAATGTGTGCCAGCAAATTTAGCTTGGCCTGTTTAATCAACGTCAACCCTGATAGTTAATCCTACAGTGGAAGCAGGGAATATATACTAAAAGCGAGGAAAGAATTATGACTTACAATGGAAAAACATACAATTCCAATGTCCTAAACCAAAATGGTTATATAATTATGCTTCCCAACGTAGGTGAAGCAGCCGATCTAAGGCAAGTCAATAACCCGATTAACCCCTATGCAGAATCAGCTTCCCCTCTTTTCCCACTAGGAACCAAGTTGATTCAAGGTGAAAGAGTGTGGCGATACTGTAAGACTGGCGGAACCGGCCTGAACAGAGGATCGGCAATTCAAGCAGCTGCTCCCGTTCATGCTGACATCTTCCCTGACCTAGCAATAGGCGCCGTAGCAGCCATTGGTGCTACTTCAGTAGAGGTAACATCAACTGCCAATATCGATGTTGCTCCATGGAGTACTAAAGATGGTGGAGCTGAGGGATACATTGTGTTCCAAGACCTTACTGGTGAAAGCCAGATGTATAAGATTAAGGGACATGATGCCTTTTCTACTACAGATGATGCCACTGTATTCCTCTATGACGGGTTGGTTGTAGCGATTGATGCTACTACTCAATGCGGTTTGCTTGAGAATCCATACTCCAATGTGATTGCTACTACAGCAGTTATAACAGGTGTGTTTATCGGAACATCACTGATAGATACCACGACACTCTACTACTCATGGATTCAAACAGGTGGACCTGCCGTGGGTATACCAAAGGTAGCTATCCCGGTTGGAGACCCGGTTGTGGTTGGTACTACAGCGGCTAAGTTTGATGTGGCTAACGCTTTCACCACAGAAACCGTTGTTGGTTGGGCTATGAGTCTTGCCACAGCAGACACCGAAGCATTTGCCGTCTTCCTGATTGGAGACAGGTAAGTTACCTAGCCTTGAGAAACTTTGAGAGGGGGATTAAAAGTCTCCCTCTCAATTAAGGTGAATAGTTTGGAACATAACATGTTAAGGGATAAAACCCTAGAAGCATTTAAGGAAGGTAGCACCAAACTAGAGACTGGATACAGACCAGTATCGAATGTGATATTGGCTTTTCCTTTTAGACAATACTTCATTGACAAAGTTAAATCTCCTCTGCAAAAAGTTATTACAGTGTTATCCTTAAAGTGGCCCAAACCAACCAAAGAAAATACCAGTAGTGTCATGTCGCATGTATTGCTAGAGATATTTGAAGAGTTCCACACTTGGTACAGCCATCGATGGAGATCAAGATGTTAGGTGGAAAGGTTAAATAACGGAGGTATTATGAGTGGTTTAATTCCAGAAATGTCAATCACGGAGTTCAGGAGACTTAGTATAGCGAACATGAAACGGTTACAGTCCTGTGAGATAATGGCTGATGGAGAGTATCTTTTCACTTTTATTAACCCGAGCACTGGATACATCAAGTCTCAGGCTGAGGCTATGGGTGAAGTGAGTAATAGTGTAGGTGGTGAGACACTTCAGGATATACAGGAAGGAGTCTTAGTGGGAGAGTAGATTGACGCCCTACAATGACAAGACAGAGGATGCTGAGGTATCTACTAGAGAAATTAAAAGGTATTAGTGGTATAATAAAGAAAGCAAAAATAAGGAAGCAAAAAGAAGTGATTGTAGAAAAAACATTAGACACTACACCACTACTATAAGGGAGGTTCAAAATGGCAAACTATAGTAAGTACATAAAACATGGCGTGAAGGTTGTTGCAACTGCCGGGACTCACTTAGTCTTAGCCGATGACACAGCCTGCCAAGTAGTAATCATCCAAGCACAGACAGATAACACCGGGGCTATTGCTGTTGGGGCTGATGAAGTAGACGCCACCATAGCTACAGGAAATGGTATTATCCTGTATTCAGGAGATTCTATAACCTTACCCGTTGCTAATCTTGCCGATGTTTATATTGATTCTACTGTTTCTGGTGAAGGTGTCAGGTATATCTATATAACTGAAGGTGAATAATGGAAGCTGGAGTTAAACGTAATCTGTGGGCGACTACGCAGAGTGGCTTACTGGCCCCTAAGAGGAGTGTACTAAAATGATTAAGCATGGACCGGGAAACCGGGCAATTATTAAGAGGATGAACTTTCCTCTCAATGGGCTTGAGTTGTATCTTCCCTTGGGGTATCCAGAATTATCAGGAAGTACTATTACATCTAAAGACCTTAATGCTATCTCTTGCACTGTTACAGGAGCCACTCATACTCCTCCGACTCATAGAATATTTGATGGCACTGATGATTATATTGACCTTGGGGACGTGGCAGCATTAGAACTTGAGGATTGGACAATAGCTTTATGGGTTCAGATGTCGGCTGTTGGAGCATGGCAAACTATCTTTAGTTTACAGCATCAAAGTGCTGGGGCACATGGAGAGTGTGGCACCAATTTAAGGTTTTCCAACACTAACACTCTCCAAGCATTGGTGTACGTGGGAACAAACTCTGGCAAGTCAGCTGCCTCCGTGGTAACTTTCTCTCAGGACACTTGGTATTTTGTAATGGCAACAAAAGTAGGAACCGCCTTAGATGTATATCGTAACGGAGGAGCATCATTAAAAAATACAGTGCTTTCTACAGCTACGATGGATTATACCACTGATGTCTCTAAAAAGACCGTGTTTGGGGCTACTTGGAGTAGTGCTAGTTCTTCTTACGGTGCTGATTTCACGGGTTTTCAGGGAGAGGGATGGGTGTATAACAGGGGTTTAAGCGTAGCAGAGGGAGCACGTATTTATAGGATGACAAAGTGGAGGTATGTATAATGCCTGACAATCGTGATTTCAGAGTGAGAGCCTTTCTCTACATTAAGAAGGAAGGTGTGGCTAGGGGTCTTTTTAACCATATTCAGGGTGTTATGGGAGAGGCTGTGGACATCAATGCCGGTGAGCCAAATGCTGAGATGAAGCAGTTAGAACTAAATAATAGCTGGACAGTTTTTTGCGATCTATGTTTTCCTCCAGATAAGCAGAGTGAAGCAGAGGGGCTATTTAACCATAGTAAGAATACTGCGAGGAACCATGCGAGACTATTACCTAACCCTGATGATGACATAGATACTGGCTCTGTCTCTATTGAAAGATGTGGACATAGGACAAAACAATCATGTACTGTAACTGAAACTTATAAGGTTGCATAATGCCAGTAGTTGTCAAGAGAGACCCTAAAGGTGGCTGGAATATAGTAGAAGTATCTACTGGAAAGGTTAAGGGCCACTCAGATACTAAAAAGGATGCTGATGCAAGTGCTAGAATAAGAAACGCGCATACTGAAGGAAGGAAGTAAAATGCCAACACCAATACAGTCTAGGACCCGGACACAGATAAGACAGGACATTGGAGCCATTCTTGGTGATGTTATTGTAGGCACAGCTACCGCTACAGTTGATACCAGTAGCCTTCAGGACACTTATGGCCTAGTTCGTGGTGGTGACAACGAATACCGGGGGAGACAGGTAATAATCATAACTCCTACTGGTAGTATTGTTGCCGGGGAAAAGAGTTTTGTGGCCTCATCCGTTACAACCGATGCTACCGTTGCACCCGTTTTCACCGCTGCTATAACAGATGGCGACATATATGAGATGTGGAAGGTCTTTCTCTATGAGGAGATTAACAAAGCTATCAATCAGGCTATCATGGAAGTTACCAATGATTGCCTTCAGATTAAGCAGACTACTACTACCTTCACGGACAGCCAAACCTATGAGTATGATGCTTTAAGCAGCTTTGTAGGACTTCATAAGGTCGAGTGGGTGTTTGAGACCAAGCAGTTTAACAAGATACATGACTGTGATACTGTCTGGGATGAGTTGGTAGATGGAGATGTAACCGCTACCAGAGACACTACGTTAGTCAAAGAGGGCAATGCTTCTCTAAAGCTAGTGGTTGCAGCCGGAGCAGGTGCAGGGGATATACTAGCAACAGAAGACATCTCCTCAGCAGACCTTACGCAAGACGACCAGCTAGAAGTCTGGATATATTCTTCAGTAGCCCTTGATGCCGGTGATTTACAAGTTCTCCTTGATAACACGGCCCAGTGTGCTTCTCCATTAGAGGAGTTAGACATACCGGCCACGACAGCTAATACTTGGACAAGGCACATTATTTCATTGGCTAATCCGTCAAGTGACTCAGCTATCATCAGTGTGGGGATAAAGATGGTAACAGATAAGGGAGCCTTCACTCTTTATGTCGATGATATTAAGACTGTCGCATCTGGTAGCAGGATTTACAAAACACTTAACCCGGATTATTGGAGTATTGTCAGAGATACCACTAACTATCTTAAACTATCATTAAACGGACTGAGTGTTGTTGGCACACCTAAGCAGTTACGACTCACAGGATACCAGTTACCGGCTTTGTTAACTGCTGATACAGGGACGTCAGAGATAGACCCGTCTTGGATTATAGCTTTTACTGTTGCGCGTCTTATGATGGGACATGCCAAGAGTTCAAGGCTTGACATCAATGACAGAGCAACTCGGGCTAAGGAGTGGTCAGAGATAGCAGAGAGCAAGATGACCTCCATCCGTACTCTACTCAAGATGGACACAAAATGGATTTAAGGAGAACCATTATTAAGGTAAAAATCAATGGCAAACGCAATAATCGAGAAACATCAGATTTCCCTTAACGGTACCCGTTTTAGGATTGATGGTCCCATAAGGCAAAATTTAATTTCTGCGTTCCCTTCCAAACTAATCACAGGTGACTATGATTATGCCAATCAGCAGCTAATGTCTGCTTGGATTATCAATGACCAGCGTGGCGGTATTGGCATTGAGGAGATGGACGAGTCTGTTCATGCTGATAGGGCTTGGTTCTCTGAGCTACCTCTAGGTTATCGAAGGAACTTACCTCTACCCAGACTGGCTACAGAAATAGCCTATTCTGCTATACCTACTTTTAATGATGCTGGTATGGAGATATGGACTACAACAACAGACCTAACTTTTTGGACTGAAAGTTTGTCGGGAGATGGCTCTGTTGATAGGGAATCAGTTGAAGTTGATAGTGGGACATATTCTGCCAAACTAACGGCAGGCACAGGAGACCCGGCTGGAACTACCAGTATTTACCAAGATGCTAATAATTGGAATAACTCACTTAGGGGCTCATCTGTTACTATCACTATGAAATGTAAGATCGATGAAGCTAATTCTGCTAGATTATCAATTAGTGACGGAGTTGGAACAACTGATGGTGCTTATCACACTGGTGGTGGTGGATGGGAAACACTAACAGTCACAAGAACTATTGATGCCGGAGCTGATAAAGTGAGGTTCAGTGCAGAGGTAACTCAGCGAAACGGTCCAGAGATAGGCTACTATGATACTGCAACATTCTCAACAAACACATCCGGGATGCTCAAGACAAACTTTAATGGTGAGCTTTATATGGCTATGGGAATGTACCTGCTTAAACTCAATAGTAGCAGAGATGGGCTTGATTATGTCAGTCAGTTTGCCAGTGCTATTACAGCTTTAATAGCCGGGCCTAATGATATGCTTTACATCTATCTGGGGGATTCTGATAATTACCAGTACATGAATACCTCTGAGGCTATTACTGATACTGATGTCAGTGCTGCTAATCTCGGTATTGAATGGGATTCCAAGTTATTTAAGTTGGATACTGATGGTAACTGGTGGAGTGCGACTACTCCCAATGCAGCCTCTCCTACTTGGACGGCTAAAGGTGGAATAACTAACATAAAGTCAGGTGATGTTAAGACTCTTTTTATTGGTCGAGATGCTGATGGCAATGATATTATTTATGCTGCTACCACATCTGTACTGAAGGCATGGGACCAAGCTAATGACATCTGGACTGATACGGCTGTTGTCTTGCCCGATCATCCTAATGGTGGTGAAGGGGCTACCTCATGGTGGGATGCTATTTATATCTCATCTGGACTTGATATAAGGAAATATGTTGTTGGCGCTAGTGCTAGTATAGTACAGGCAGGACTAAGCAAAGAGGATGGTATCCCTGAAGAATACAATGGTGAGATAGTAGAACTGGTTAACGGCGAAAACTACCTGTATGCACTTGTTGATGCTTCGGCTACTTCTGGTAACAGCAAATCAGGTATCTTTGCTTATGATGATGTGGGATGGGAACATGTGTGGGCGCCTCCCACTACCTTAATAGAAGATTGCGAGGACGCTTGGAATGAGCTTGTAGACGGTGATGTAACTGCTACTCTTGATACTGATGACTTCCAAGTGGGCTCAGGGTCGTGTAAGTTAGTAGTAGCTACCGGGGCTGGAGCTGGTGATATACTGGCCACTGAAGCTATGAGCGCCATAGATTTATCAGATCATAATTCTGTTTCATTAAGGATAAAATCTACCGTAGCTTTAGACTCAGGAGACCTTCAACTCTTACTTGACAATACTGCTCAATGTGCTTCTCCTCTTGAGGCTATTGATATACCTGCTGTGTCAGCTGATACTTGGACTAAGGTAGTATTAACACTGGCGGCTGCTTCCAGTGATACGGCTATTGTGTCAGTAGGGCTGAAAATGGTTGTTGATAAAGGTGCTTTCACTGTTAACTTAGATCAGATTGAAGGACAAACCTACAATGGCTCAATGAAGTCAGCCATAGTTAGTTCCTCTTCCAGCGCATACGCATTGTATTTCGGCCATGACTCCAAGATATACAAGATAGACTTGTATCGTGGTATTAGGAATCCTCATAAGCTACCGGGTACATTCACTTACGGCACTGATGGTATCCACATGACGCCATGGTTTGATGCTGGAACCGCTGTCGAGAGCAAGACAGCCAAGAGAGTACACTTGTTCTGCAAAGGAATGTCTGCCAATGAGTCTGTAATTGCTAGGTACAGAATAGACCATGACGAAACAGATCGTGATACAGGCTGGACCACTCTGGGAACAATAACCTCAAATGGGAAGACTACTTTTACCTTTGGTACTAATGAAGTAGGGGTAGCTTTTCAAGACCTTCAGTTCAGGTTTGACCTAGCCCGTGGCGGTACAACTACCAACTCTCCAAAAATAACAGCTGTGGTTCTGGAGTATCTAAAGATAACAAAGAGACTGTGGAACTGGAATATGACTATTGACTGTATGGAGAGTTTTGATGATCTAACTCCTCAAGAGATATGGGCTGCTTTGAAAGTAGCTGCTGAGTCAACTACCTTACTGGAGTTTACTTTCAGGGGAGAGACTGATGGCTCTGAAACTCATTATGTATTCGTTCATCCCTTTAATGGTATTACCCAGACCGGGGAAAACCATGAGGGTAAATATAATCTAAGCCTAGTGGAGCCGTAATGGTTACTCAAATACAGAGACGTAATAATCCTTTCTCTCCTCCGGGTCCTGATTGGATAGGTTCTGAGCCGGAGTGGTACGCTTTTCAGGCACTAACAAGTCTGAGAGTAGACTTTACCTTTCAGAGTCAACTGATGGGTGGCCGAACTGTCTTAGGTGGTGCGATAGTTGATTTCATTATCCCGAACTTAAACTTAGTGATCGGCATACAAGGGATATACTGGCATTATAGTTCTGCCGGCAGGATAGCATCTGATAAGGCCCAGAGAATAGCGATTGAATCAACCGGGACTAGGGTGATCTGGATTCAGGAAGAGGATATTACTCGTAATCCTATCTTTTATATCCGGGAAGCATTACAATACAGGGAACATACACCAGACTTTATTTAGAGGATGAGATAAGTGGAAAAGATATTAGCACTAATCTTAAAAATCTTTAAGGCTAGAGCTGAGAGAAAGATAGCTCAGCCTACTAGCATAGCAGTAATAAGTATGAGAAATCTCAAGAACATTCTCAAAGATAAGTTCCCTGAAGGTGAGATTTACCTGTCTGATATGTACTATCTCTTATGCTCTCGCAAAGATATAGTTGAGTTTCTAGCGACTGATCGAACAAACAAGATGACCTATGTAACCGATGAACTGGATTGTGATGACTTCTCCTATCGTTTGATGGGTCAGTTCAGTGTTAAAGGGTGGTCTCATTTAGCTTTTGGTATAGTCTGGACAGACAAACATGCACTCAACTTATTTGTTGACGTAGATATGAAAGTGTGGTTTATTGAGCCACAGTCTGATAAAGTTCAGGAAGAACTTGAGGAATGGCAGGGTAGTAAAATGAGGTTTGTGGTACTGTAGGAGGGTTTATGAATAAGAAATGGTATCGATCTAAGACATTGTGGATTAATGTAATAGCACTAGCCGGTATATTAGTTCAACTATTGTGGTCAGAATCAATAGCCAAGGAAGTTATAGCCGCTGAAGGAACTATCCTTGCTGTGATTAACATGATACTCCGGGCGATAACGAAGCAGGGTATAGAGAAATGAAAGCCTCAGAACGTGATGAACTCTTAATGTTGATTCCTCGAATTGATGAGAGACAGCAGTCATTAGTTAAGGTTCACGATAAGATAGAAGAACATCTTGATAAACTTAACGGTCACTTAGAAGATCATTCCAAACGATTGCTTACTGTTGAGGTTTTACAGAAGGAAAGAAACAAGCCTTCAAAGAAGTCAATCGCTGGAATTATAACAGGTACAGTAGCAATTATAGTAGCTATATGGAGAGCATTTAGTAATGGTGTCTAAAAGTACGGATTGCTCAATGTAGTCTAGTTTGCCCTGTCTGCTTTAAGCCGATTAGAGTAGGTCATAAGTACGTCTATATGCAAGTAAAGATAGGCCATCATATCAGACTTGACCGGGTTCACCCGGACTGTTCAATGAGGGGATAATCTCCCCTTTCTTTTTATTTATTTTTCAACTATTTTCATTTCGTGTGTAAATAGGGTATTGACAAGTGATAACAAGTGTGCTATATTGAGAGTGAAATGAATAATAGGGGGATAACATGGAGAGGTTGGGTTGTCTTAAATTGATGGCTGCTGTCTTTGGGCAAGAAGTTATTGAACACATCACCCAGAGTTGGCTTGATGGGCTTACACCGCGAGAACAGGGAGTAATCAAATTAAGGTTCGGATTAAAAGATGAGGATAAGTCACACACATTACAAGAAACAGGTGAAGTTTTTCAGGTTACAGGTGAGCGTGTACGGCAAGTTGAGAATAAGGCATTACGTCATATACGTCTAAATATTAGCCTGCATAAGTTTTTTTACAAGGTCTTTTCCGAGGGAATGAAATAGAGGGTGATATAGAGTTATGATCAACGATATTCAGAAACTCAGGAAGCAGCTCAAGATGTCACAAGAGCAACTAGCTGGAGAGCTTGGTGTCTCAACGATGACTATTAGAAGATGGGAAGCTAATTCGAACAAGCCTTCCCGATTAGCACTCCGACAACTAGATAGATTAAGGAAGAAGGCAGGGAAGTAATAATGAATGTTAAAATAGGTGAACTCAAAGGGGTAGACTTACGGTTTTATGGGCAAGGTTCAGTGAAAGCATACCGTGGTGAGGATAGTTGGACTGTGGCCTTTTACGTGAGAAACCATAAGATTGGAGAAATAATAGTAGGTACAATGAAAGCCTTTTCTCAAATATGGTCTGCACTAGAAGATGGATTTAGAGTTATCCCCCCATCGTATTCTAAAAAATGGAGAAACCCAGATTTAGATTTATAATAAGGAGGTATAGGTTGGACATTAAAGAACTAGAAGCACAAGTCAAGGTAGTGGCTAATGCTAGGCAATATGCACAGATATTGAAAGAGTCCAAGGCTGAGGCTGTGACTAGGTGGGAGAAGGAAAATGCAGGGTTTCTTGAGAAAGTGAAACAATCCACTTATACAGTAGACATAGAAGAGGATGAGCTACGACAACTCACAATTAAAGCCTATGAGGAGACAGGTAACAAAGCCCCAGTACCGGGTGTAGGTATCAGAGAAGTTACCAAGCTAGATTATGAACAACCAGAGGCCCTTCACTGGGCAATCGAACATACTATGGCATTATCCCTTGACAAGAAAGCCTTTGAGAAGATAGTCAAGGCGTCTCCACTTCCATTTGTTACCATCACTCACCCGGTAGAAGCTACAATAGCACAAAATTTAGAGGAGGTATTACAATGACAACAGAGAAAAGGTTAACAGTAGGGGAAGCAATGCCAATGAGTCCAGTTGAGGTAGTAGACAATGCTACGACACAGGCCAAGTTACTAATGAACATTGTTGAGCAGACTAAGTGTTATCAGACAATCAGTGGGAAGAAATATCTTCAGGTAGAAGCATGGGAAACTATTGGTGCTTTCAATAATGTTCATGCCGAGACACAAGAGGTTATCCCTATAGAGAGAGAAGGTGAGGTAGTAGGATATGAGGCCACGGTCCAGTTAATTAAGAACGGAGTATCAGTTGGTGGTGCCACGATGCCCTGTTTCTTTACTGAGAACGCTTGTAAGGGTAAAGAAGGGGATGCTAAACACAAGGCAAGTATGAGTGCTGCCCAGACCTTTGCTACCAGTAAAGCATACCGAATGAACTACTCTTATGTTGCTATTCTGGGTGGCTACCAACCTACCCCGGCAGAGGAAATGGGTGCTACCACGCAGGCAGATACTCCAAATAAGGATGAGCATTGGTGTGAAGAACATCAGACCAACTATTTTATGAAAGGTAGAATGAAAGGCTTTGCTCATAAGATAGAGGGTACTGATGCGTGGTGTAATGAGGAATCTCAATCAGAGGATGGAGGGTCTGCTATACAGGAAGCTCAACTAGCAGATGGAGTGACCCTTACACCTGAAGTAGAACCAGAACCAGTACAAGAACCTGTCTCAGAGGTCGTAGAACCTGTTTCTAGCACTGTTAAAGCTAAAGATGAGGGAAAGGGCAAGAAGCCTGAGATTGACATGGACTGGGTGAGAGAGTCGTGTCAGAAGTTGAAGTGGGGAGAGACCACGTTAATCTCTTATCTGCACACCAAGTTTCATATTCCTACAACTGAGAAGTTTGAAGATATGGTGTCACAGTTAGATGCTGATGGTGCTAAGAAGTTTGTTGCAGAGATACAGGAACGACTAGGGATGCTATGAGAGACTTCTGTTTTCTAGCTGTTATTGTAATATTTGTCACGCTTGTAGAAGTAGGGTTTTTTGCTACTATACTTGCCTTTGGAGACTAAATGAAAACTCCTATACCTGATAAAGAATGGAATAGATATGTCAAGTGGTGGAAGTCTCAGTGGCCTTTTTCCTCACCACACCGGTCTAGTGTTGAGCTTTATCTCAAGTGGAAGCAGGAGAAGAAGTGATGGATGAGTTTTGGTTGTGGTTTGGATTGGCTATCCTTATGGGAATAGCTATAGTCATTGCTGTTAAGTGGAGATACAAACAGTGACTACACCTGAGACACAGTTAAAGAGTGATGTCAAGGAACTACTGGCAGTATATAGCATCTTTAACTATCCTCTTGTTCAGGGGCTAGGAGCACACAAAGGTATCCCTGACCGGGTAGCACATATTAAAGGTGTGGTCCATTACCTAGAGTTCAAACGACCTAAAGGAACTTTGTCTGCACATCAGGAAGTATTCAAAGCTCATTGTGATGCTGATGGAATACCGTACCACGTTATTAGGTCACTCGATCAGGCTATGGAGTTAGTCAAGGAGTTGCTGAAATGAAAGACGAGTGCTTTAGAGAATTAGCTGAATTGTTCAGATTGCTTATGTCTGAAAATGATAGACAAATTGAACTATGGGGAGTTCAAGATCGCACACCGTCTGAATGGCTGATGTTTACTACAGAAGAACTTGGGGAACTTGCTGAAGCTATTTCAGAACACCAGTACCGGGATGGCAAGGCTGATGATGTTGTTAAAGAGGCTGTTCAAGTAGCAGCACTGTCTTTGAAGATAGCTGAGATGTATTTGAGTAAGGTGGTGTAGATGAGAATATACATAGCAGGACCTTATGGCAGACGGCAAGGTAACTCACTTGAAGAATGTGAGTACAATGTCATGCAGGCCATAGTCTGTGCAAGAAGTTTAATCAAGCTAGGTCACACACCTTTTGTCCCGGTTCTCTATCATTACATACACAAAGGCTGGTTCGAGACACTAGATGAGGACGAGTGGCTTACTCTGTGTTTAGCATGGGTGCCTCATTGCGAGGCGCTATTCAGACTACCGGGATATAGTCTGGGTGCTGACAGTGAAGTTGATCTTGCCTCACATCTGGAGTTACTTATCTACTACAATATCAATGAAGTCCCAAAGGTGAAGATTGCCTTATAAAAACTACAAAGACAAACTAGCCAGTCAAAGAAGGTATTATGATAATCACCCGGAAAAGGAACGCGCAAGAGCCCAAGAGTTTCGTAGACGGAATCCTAACTATCTCAAGAATAAGAGGGAGCAGTATAGACAAGAGAATAGATGTGTTAGATGTTCTATACCACTAATAGAAGAGGAGTTTGAATATTGTATGAACTGTACTATGAAATTAGGCCAAGAGATTCCTAAAAGGGAAAGGAGGTATTTATGAAACTGATTACTAAGGAACTACCGAATAACCATAATATATTCTTGTTTGGAGATGTCCATGATGGGTCAGTTCTGAGTTCTCAAAAGGGATTTAAGGTGTTAGTAGACCTGATGCAATCTAAGTATGACGGTTGCTCAAATAACTATGGTGCTGATGGTGGTGACGCAATCGAAGCTATAATGATTGACGATAGGAGATTTGACCCGGAGAAAAGAGATGAACCTCTACCACTGGAACAAATGAAGTTTGCTCTAAAGAAGAGAGAACCTATTAAGGATATGTTATTGTATCTTTTAACCGGCAACCATGAGAGAGCTTTAGCAAAATATGGCAATCTAACAGCTTCTCTAGCTGAGGACCTAGGGACTATATGGGGGACCGTTACAGCCAAGTTAACTGTGAATGACTCTAAAGGAAACTTGATGTATAAGATGTCAGATACTCATGGCCGAAAGTCAATCACTTCTACTGCCGATGACCCTCTCCGTAGACAAACCAACAAGCAACTAATATTAAAGCGACACCTAAAGGATAAGTTTGGTGACTGTGCTGTTATGATTAAACATCATACTCACCAGTTGATAGTTACCAAACCTAAACAAGAGTTGTACTTGACTGATAACGGTAAGCATATCACTCAGCAATATACAAGCGGCTCCCAGACAGGTGACTACATTCACCCGGACGCGAGATGGTATGGTAATGCCGGTTCCTTCCTGAGACTCTATGGTGAGAACATGTCCGGGTATGCTGAGATAGCTGAGTACGACCCGGTAGAACTGGGCTTTCTTATCCTGAAAGTTAGGAACAAAAAGATTGTTGAACTTGAGCCTTACTACTTGAAGATATAAGGTGGAGATATGATTTGGCAGGATGTAGTGATAATGATAGGTTGCTTTGGGTTTGCCTTTGCTCTCATACCTAGTATAAAGGGTAAAGCTAAACCAGCCCGCATGAGCTGTGTTATAACTATATGTTTACTCATTATGGTAGGAGTGAGTTTTGCTACTCTAGGTTTATGGTTGTCCTTTGCAGCTGAAGTAACAGCTATCATAGCTTGGGGAATACTCCTGATACAAAAAAGGGTGTAGTTTGAGATGATAAATAGAGGTTTATTCTCATCAGCATCTCAGCATTGGTCTACACCTAAAGAGTTGTACGATGAGTTAGATAAGGAGTTTCACTTTAATGATGACCCCTGTCCTATTGGTGGAGTTGGTGGATTGGACAGAGGTTGGGGAACTGTAACTTATTGTAACCCTCCGTATGGTAGGGAGATAACTAAATGGCTAGAGAAGGATTACAATGAGAGTTTGTTAGGAAAGGTAGTTGTTTGTCTAATCCCATCAAGAACTGATACAAAATGGTGGCACGAATATGTAATGAAGTCAAATCAAATTAGATTTCTGAGGGGTCGTTTGAAGTTTGGAGACAACAAGAACTCAGCACCTTTCCCTAGTGCCATTGTTATATTTAACCCAAACAATAATGTGAGGCAGATATGAATATTGTTATTAACAAGACAGATGAGTGGGAGCCCTTGGTTTGTTCTGATAGTGGTGGTTACTCCTACATGTATGTTGACATAAAGGTACAGAAAGATTTACCTCTTAACTCACAGAGAGGGGTTGTAATACATGAGATACTAGAATGTTATCTCAGGGAATTATCACATGATAAGATAGTAGACCTTACTGGTTATCTATTAGAAGGATTGAGACAACTGGAGGTATAAGATGAATAAATGCCCTAAGTGTAGTAGAGGTAGTTTATTTATAGACTTTGACTTTCGCACGGATGAGTATTTAGAGAAGTGCATAAATTGTGGCCATGACCCAGCAAACCCTCCAAGGCAACCGACTCCTGAGGAAGCAAAGAGTACAACCCGGTCTGATTATTATATAAGAAAGAGGGATAAGTCTTTAAGCCTATCCCCCTAGGTAGAATCGTACTACCCCAATCCTTTCAGTGGCCTTCTCGTTGATCTGGTGAGGCCTATTTTGTGCCTAAGACGTTTTTTCGGTGATGCCAGCTTGGTTCAGGACTGTGACTTGTATTTACTATATAACCCATCACTTGTTTGCCGGTCTTATGGTCAATTCCTACCCTCAGACAACCATAACCATAGATGTCTATGCCACCGTCAGTAAGTAGATACTCGAATTGATCTATCATCATTTTACCTCCTTAAATAAATCTGGATACATATTCTTAAACATTTCAATGAATGACTTACCCTGTAGTCTAGCTTTCATTCGCTTACTTGTCTCTGCCATTCTCTCAGCACATTCCTTGCCTGTTTTACTCATTTCCATTGAACACTCTCTCCTTTTTCTCTGATGATGTTGTCCATCTCTCTTAAGATGTATGGCCTGATCTTTGGCCCATGGGAGTAATAAGACTCATACAGCTTGAAACCCTCAATTACACCTGCGCTTTTGCCTATTGACTTGTCTAGCTCTTTCTCTCGGGACAGGCGTTTCTTAGTTCTGATTACAAAGAACATTATACCTTCCTGATCTTGAACTTACCCTTGTGGCGCATCCGACCCATGAGACATTCAGTGCAGTACCTTTGTTTACTACCTTGATATGCGTCAAAGGGCTTGGCACAATCTAGGTTCTGACATGTGTAGATCACCTTGATTTCTGTGTTCATGCTACCTCCTTTTATCTTTATTTACCCTATACTATCATAGTAATTATATCTTGTCAACCCCTAAATCGATTTATTTTGTGCCTAATAAAAATATTTTCAATTATTTTTGCTGACTAACTTGACAAGGTTCTTGCTGTAGTGTATATTTATGCTATGGCTAAGTACGATTCACTCCGCAAGCTCGAAAGAAACAGGCTCATCAAAGAATATCGAGAGGCTAACCCTGACTTATCACTCAAAGAGATTAGTAAAGTCTTTGGCATACATGAGTCAAGAGTTTGGCGTATCCTGAACAACTCAAAGAAGGAGAAATAATGTATAGACCTCCAGACTGGGTAGAATACTATCGCCAATGGCAACAGAAACGCAAAGAAGTTACTGCACCAATGAGTCCCAGAGTAAACTTTGAAGCTGGTGCAGATGCTATGCTTGAGGGGTTGAGAATGGATACAAGTAAAGTAGAGACAGTATTCTATTCTAAAGAGAAGAAGGGTTATCTAGTCTTTATTCCTGAAGAGGAGTCCAAGTGAATCAACTTAACTGGAGAAGTCGGGACCCACTACATACAGCTCACATGATTAAGCAGGGCATACGGTATGACATGGACCAAGTAGCCATGATAGAAGCTGAGGAAAACCCGGAAGAAAAACCCAGAGAAGTAATACATAGGACATCAAACATGGGAGCCAAAGAGTTTCAAATACTAATGGACTTAAAGAGACGGGTAGACTATCTTGACCCACAAGTAAAAGCAAGTAGTCCAGTGACTAAAACTAAAGCTATCAGTTACTCAGGGATTAAGTAATGCGATTTATAGAACTCTTTGCCGGCATAGGAGGATTCAGATATGGACTGGAAGCCACTAGTATTCAGAAGAACTTCCGAAGCAAAGATGATACGGAGGAAGAATATGCAGAAGGGCAAGGATTACAATCCATTCAATCTAAAACAAATCGAGATCAGAGAGGACAATTTAGCAAATACACTGACAGAGAATTCAACGAAAGACAGTTTACTTGTGTCTGGTCAAACGAGTGGGACAAGTATGCCAGTCAAATCTACAGAAAGCACTACGGAGAAATCTACGAAGGAGACATCAGATCAGTTGACGTTGATGCCATACCAGAACACGATCTCATCTGTGCGGGATTTCCTTGCCAAAGTTTCTCTATTGCTGGAAAGCGAAGAGGATTTGAAGACACTAGAGGCACTCTCTTCTTTGAGATATGCCGAATCGCAAGGGTTAAAAGAGCTCCTTATCTTTGGCTTGAGAATGTTAAAGGACTCCTCTCCCATGATGAAGGTAAGACCTTTCAAACCATTATTCAATCACTGGATGAGTTGGGGTATGACTGTCAATGGCAAGTGCTTAACAGCAAGGATTTCGACATCCCTCAAAACAGGGAAAGGGTGTTCATTATCGGACATCTTAGAGGACTCAGTAGACCCAAAGTATTTCCTGTCGGAGAAGCAAGTCAAACATCTGATAGAGACGGAAACATTTGCGCCCCTACTTTACACACAGCATACGGACAACAACGAGGAGGAGCTTTCATTAAGCGAACCCAATTTGATGTGAGTGGCAAAGGCTACAAGAGTCAACAGGATAGAGTCTATGATACCAGTGAAGTGATGGCAGCAATACCTGCCGGAAGAACTGAAAACAAAGTTAATATCTTTGCAGAAAACTCAATCAGGCGCTTGACTCCTACAGAATGTGAAAGATTACAGGGATTTCCTGATGGTTGGACAGAATATGGATTAACAGAGGATTTTTATGCAGAAAAAATGAGTGACACACAGAGATACAAGTGCTTGGGAAATGCTGTCACTACTGATGTTATAACCGCAATAGGTGAACAACTCATAAAGGAAATATAATGCCAGATGTAGAACACTCTCTAACAGGATATACTTTCACTTGGCCGGACGAGAATCTCATTATCAAGGTGAGTGGAGTTAGATCACATACTGATGGAAGACTTACAGGTGTGATTAAGTTGTTACTGGGCAAGAATCAACAAGAGGAACCTAGTTTTACATTTAACTTCAGTGCTGACAGATCGCGCAAGATGCTAGTCAATTCCCTGTCAGAGAAGTATCCTGACTGGAAAGACAAGTGGCTAACCATCGTTGATGAACTAAGTTTGAATGTTCAAGAGTTAGCGGCCGCAGGTGAACCGGTACTCGAACTGGACACCAGTGATGACATTAAGCCACCTAGATACCTGCTTGAGCCTATCTTATTTGAAGGTCTGCCGACTATTATCTTTGGAGAGAAGGGAGTCACCAAGTCTTATATGTCACTGGTATTTTATGTTTGTTTAACATTACCATGGCTAGATAATCCATTTGGATTTGTTGTGCCTGATAAGAGTACAAAGACAGTCATACTCGATTGGGAACTTCCCGGACCAATAGCTCAGTGGAATCTAAAGAAACTTGTTGAAGGGCAGGGGTTAGGTGGAATGAAACTGTATCACAGGCATTGTTCGAGGCCACTTGCCGATGACATTGAACAGATACAGAAGTATATCAAGGAACTGGGAGCTGAGGTAGTCATCATCGACTCACTTGGACGTGCTGCCGGTGGCGATCTCTCTAAAGACACAGAGAACGCGACTCGATTCTTTAATGCACTCGACAAGTTGAACGTGACTAGCCTGATAGTGGCCCAGACGTCCAAGGACACCAAGAGTAAGCAAAAGAGTATCTATGGGTCAGTTTACTTCACTTACTATGCTCGTTCAATCTTTGAATTGTGCAAGGCAGATGATGTCGGGGGTGATGAGGCTAATATCGCTATGTTCCACAGATACTGTAATCTATCGAAGATTCATAATCCCATGGGATTCAGGTTTAAGTTTAGTGATAACTTTGTACGAGTCGACCCTGAGGCAGTAACCTACAATGACTTCTTGGATAAGATAAATACACAATCTAAAATACTTGAGGTATTAAGAGACAAGCCCATGGACAATAAAGAGATAGCTGTCAAGCTGGAAGTTGCAGAAGGTGGTATCCGGGTAGCAGCTATGAGACTGAAGAACAAGGGTAAAATAGTCAAGCTGCCTGATAACAAGTGGGGTTTAGCTGCCAACCAGCCCGACTATTAACTACCTCCTTATTTATTGAGTGCTATACCTTGGAACAAAACAGTTCATTAACTCCCCGGTGGTCCTGTCGATGTTCCTAACGATACCAATAATATCATGGGCAAAGTCCAGATCATCGGCGTCTAGGAGTTCTTGAAGCCTCAAAGGATTACCGTTACAGTGAGCCGCTTCAATATCCATTAGTAAATCGAGTTTGGGAATTTGGTTCTGTTTTGGTATTCCTAGGCTATGATGGAATTCTATGTACCTATTTGCTATTGCTACTTGCAGGTCATGCTCCTCTTTGGTGTTGTTCCATTTAATCATTGTCTGTGCCTCCTGATTTTTATTTGAGTGTTACCCACTCATTACAGGGCTGGACCTTTTTCCACCACTAGACATTATTTTATTTTTTTCGTCCAGCCCTGTGTCAACGGGTAAAACTATTTCATAGGCTACCTCCCACTTCCTAAACTCAAGGTCGCGCCTATCTTTCGTTGTGGTGATAGACTCATACCTCGACCCGCATTACGTCCGGCGCTTGAGCCATCATAGCTACGATTGCCGCCGCCGTACGACTTCCTTAAATGCGGGTATACTCTAGCGACCGCGGCTTTCAAGTCTGTACTATTACGTAATACCAGTGCATGGCCGGCGCCCTGAGTGAAGTCCTCTAATGGTTTGGCTAGCCTGTCCCTGATAGCGATAATAGCGCCCTGATAGAAACCAGCTTTCCATGTTTGGCCGCGTTCTGTACCCTCATCATTCTTATATGCTCTGTATTCTCTGTTTGCCATGAATACCAGTTGAAGTGTAATCCAGTTATACATTTCCAGCACGGCTCTAACATTGTCATAAGCTCCAAACAAGTGCCAAGTTTTCTGTGATGGTGTACCGATAACAGTACATAAATTAGCTTTAGCCAGTACCGATACCAGCCTACGTTTCCAGACATAGCCCTCGGTTTCGGTTCTGTCTAGCTTACCTATACCCGCCGGCGTGGCCTCTGGCCCGCCTGTCATAACATCGGCGCGGGTTAGGTTATGTCTGAGTAATAGTTCCTGAGCTTTCTCCAGTGCAACGGCTGCTTCATTTTCGTTTGAGTTTGGATGTTCTGCCATTGATAATAGTTGCTGGATTTTCTCTGTTATTTTACTTTCCATGTTAGACAATCCTCCAATCTTTCATTATATTATCTGTGTCGTTTTCTGGTTGCGTGTGTGTTTGTACTGGTTCCGGCTTTCGTTGCTCTGTTTGCTCGTCTGGTGAAGCCTGAGCCGTTGGTTGCTCACCTATCGGGGCTGTCTGTGTAATGTCAAACACTGTCCCACAATAAAAACGATCTGCGCTTGTTATATCGCCGTTGTCGTTTTTATCACCAATAGGGAATAGTATAGCGTAACCGTGCTGGCCTTTCTGTACTTGGCGCCCGGCTGCTTTCCACTGTTTGAAGCCTCCCACTACCGTGGGGACGGCGCCGCCGTTACGCTGCATGTATACCATGTGTGAGTTTTTGAGCGATAACGTTCGACCCTCTACCGTAGCTATCATACCACGGCTTTCCAGCTCAGCTTTTAGGTCTGGTGTTGGGTTAGCCAGCTGGCGCCTGATTTGGTTCAATCGGTCCTTTTTAGCTTGGTCCACTTGGTTTACCTCCTGTTATTATATTTGAGCTTTATCCACTCATTGCGGGGCTGGAACCTTTTTTTCTACCACTAGACGACATTTTATTTTATTTTGTCATTCCAGCCCCGGCATCAATGGGTAAGGCTTATCGCCTCATGACATCACCTCCCACTCTACTATTAACTGGTCTGACCACTCTGCTATTAACTGGTCTGATGACTGGGCATTGCTTCCACTGGTACGATACACTCTGACATGATCTTTCCCGGTCTCCGGGTCAACTGAGCAATACACTTTTGCTCCTGTGTTCCATCCCCTGATATGACCCCTGATACCTGAATCCTTTGTTCCCTGTCTCGTTGTTTCTCCTCTGCTTCCCTGTAGGTCTCCATAAAATCTGGACATGTACCTTACCTCCTATTTATTTGAGCTCTTTACACTAACTTATTAGTCTGGGTAGATTTTCAATGTGGTCTTGTACGCTCTGACAAAGTGCTTTAATTAGTTTTGATGCCCTTCTTATTTCCCTGAGTTGTGAAG
>Ga0080013_1001374_pt1 | contig 32566 bp, 14 predicted proteins | sample ETNvirenome_6_85_FD_69236 | JGI IMG/M metagenome (GOLD analysis project Ga0080013, IMG submission 69236) | Marine viral communities from the Pacific Ocean - ETNP_6_85 (SPADES assembly) (version 2) | ecosystem: Environmental > Aquatic > Marine > Oceanic | place: Pacific Ocean | collected 2013-06-19
TATCGACGATTCTGTAGTAGCTACGATCTCAGGCTCTGCATTTACGGGTGGCGTAAAGATATCTGACAATCTCAGAGTTACAGGTACAGGTTCTTTTGATACAGGGCTCTCCGGTTCATTAACGCGCCTCACAGATGGATCTTCCTACCTCGTAGCCGGAAGCAACATCACTATCACTTCTGCCTCAAATGGTGCAGTCACCATCACAGGTTTGGCAGGCGATATTACGGCCGTCACCGCCGGAACAGGTCTCAGCGGAGGTGGAGCGTCAGGTGATGTAACCCTCACGATAGATGACTCTGTGGTTGCAACAATCTCAGGCTCTGCATTCACAGGCGGAGTCAAGATATCTGATAACATTAGGGTTACTGGAACAGGTTCTTTTGACACGGGCATATCAGGCTCACTCACGCGCCTCACTGATGGCTCTTCTTATCTGATCGCTGGAAGCAACATCACCATCACCTCTGCTTCAAACGGAGCAGTCACCATCGCAGGAAATGCGGGTGACATCACAGGAGTCACGGCTGGCACAGGACTAACTGGTGGAGGCGCCTCCGGAGACGTCACACTTACAATCGACGATTCTGTAGTAGCTACGATCTCAGGCTCTGCATTTACGGGTGGCGTAAAGATATCTGACAATCTCAGAGTTACTGGAACAGGTTCTTTTGACACGGGAATATCAGGATCACTTACCCGTCTCACTGATGGAACCTCCTATCTTGTAGCGGGTACCAATGTCACAATAACCTCTGCCTCAAACGGCCAGATCACAATTGCTTCATCTGGAGGCGGAAGCGGTACTAGCTTCTTCACATCACCTGCTGCTGGTAAGATTAATACTACCGGTTCGGCTGTCTTTGCTGGGGGACAACTCGGGACATCTTATGTCGCGACAACCGTTGGAACTGACGTCTTTTTCTTCGTGAGCGGAGCCATTGATAGCAAAGGTACGGCGATCACAGGATCTACGGTTTTCGGTGGTGATCTCTTAGTAAGCGGAAATATTAACGCTCCGAGAGGAATGTCAGGATCACTGACGAGACTGACTGATGGAACGTCTTACTTGGCCGCCGGATCCAACGTAACAATCACCTCCTCATCTAACGGCCAGGTTACGATCGCCTCAACCGGCGGCGGCGGCTCGCTAACAGTTAAGGAGAATGATGGTTCCCCTGAAGTAACGGGTGTTACAACTATTTCTTTTGATAACGCTATTGTCAATGATATAGGTAGCAACACGGTCGTAATCTCCGGAACAATCGGTGACGCTGAAGATGGCAGCTACGAGGATGGGTTATTCACCAACTTCACCAAGGGTACGTATACGGGCGTTGCAATTGATAAGATCAATGAGGTTTTGAAACAGCTAGCACCCGAACCGGTCCCCGACCTAGACGACATCAATTCCTTTGATACCGGCGATGCTGTATATCTCTCTTTTGGCAGCGCTAATTCAATTTCAGGATACACTAATGTGGGATCCAGCGTCGGTATCGAATCTGCGGTGGATATAAACGGCCTCTACCAGGTTGCAACTAGTAGTAATAATATTAGAATCGCAGCATACAATTTGACCCAGAGTGTCTCGGGCGTCTTGAATGATGATATTCCCGCAGGATATTCCGGTGCCACTTTAAATTATGTTTCACAGAGCTTTGGAAATGCAGAGCAAGGATATCTGCATATTGAAGTTAATGGCACTGTGATAGCAACTGCCAGCTTATCCGGAACCACAGGACTTACAACAAGAGGCATCGACGCGCCAGGCTCAGGATCAGGCACCTATTTAAATGCCAATGGTTCAGGATTGACTAATTTCTCTATTACGGGGTCTGCCGTCAAAGAAGATGGAACTGACTTTACATTCTTCCAGCATCGAACCGGTCGATTCCTTGTGTCTTCGGCTAGTCAAAGAAACGGCTGGAACTATGCACGAGTCCTTCATTATGCTGATGGCAATACCATTACCACAAATTACATTGAGTGGGTGAATGATTCTAATTCTGACGCATTAGCAGCATCTTCTAATTCTCTTACGCCAGAGCTTTCTGGAAGCCGACATCTCTCAGGTGTTGAGTATTATATCTCAGGGAATGTCCGATATAAGGTTGCGGTTTCCAATGCCTATCGCAACGTTTTTGACACTAATGATATTACCTTTACGGTTAATGATAATTGCTCCATAGCAGCCCAGTCTAAGCCCACTATCGATACTGGAGCCGGCGAAGATCACACTAAGATCCTTCACCTCACAGGCGTCGGGGGAATTACTGCCACTACTATGTTAACTAGCTCTGTTTCTGTGGGTGTAAATGTTACACACCCATTCAAGGCGAACTTATCAGATGGTGGAAATACTGTCACGGATGGAATCCTGCTCTTCAGCCTCTCAGGTAGCTCTACAGCACAACGTGAGAAATTTCAAGAAGAAACTTACCGAATAGTATCAGGGGCTTACGCCAACCAAGCTGCAGTGACTAATGCTTCCAATGCATGGGATTCAGAAGTCTTTATGACTGCTAGCAACGGCGGCAACAGCGATGGATTGCAGTTCTTTTCTTCTTCTCTGCTGTCACCCACCAATACCTTGTTAAGCGGTGACTTTAGAAATACCTCAGACGGCGGCAGCATCCAATATGGACCAGATGGCAATCCAAATTATTCAAGTGTGTCTGGGCAAAGAACTTTCTACCGGCACTTTAAAAACGAGACAGGATCGACACAATATACGGCCAAGGTAGCCGTCAGCGGAAGCGGAACGATTGTAGCCGCTTCTACAGCATTAAACTCTTCTAGATTGAGGATCTTCTTAAAGCTACCATCGGGAACTCTAGGCTCGACTGGCTGGATGGATTTAGCTTCTGCGTTTAGTTTTGGTAGCTATGAGGATAACGATGGATGCCTCGACGGCTCCATAGATTCCTCTCTGAATGCCTCAAATAACGCAAACTTTGGAATCCAGGGGATAGCAAATAACGAGTACCTCGTGATGAGGGTTGAGGCAGATGCAGACTGGACTGGAAAGGCTACTGAGATCGAAGTGACTTTTGGTGCAGGAACGGGAACGACGGATTCCGCACCGACATTATCTAGGGTTGATGCTGATTCTGTAGGTGTAACCTCAAAGCTTTCTTTCGGATCTTCTAAGTCCATCAGCGGGTATACTAATGTAGCAGCTTCTGCAGGAATTGGCGCTGCCGTTGATGTTAATGGAGCATATCAGGTAGCTACCAGTAGTAACAATTATCGTGCTGCTACGTTTGCTGGATCAACGACTTTGCAAGGAGATCTGAACCCCCAAGTATCAGCTGATAGTCCAAACTATGTAGCTAATTCTTTTGATCAAGCTGCAACTGGCTCTCTAAAGATAGAGATTAATGGAAGTGTTGCTCATATACTCCAGCTTACAGGATCGACAGGCACCGGTGATCCAGGTGCCGGCACAGCCGTCCTCACGGGCGCCAACGGATCAGGGTTTGTAAGCGTAAGTGAGTATGCACCTGCAGAATTTAGCAACGGCGTGAAGGATTACACGAAACTGTATCGCACAGCTAAGTATAGGGTTTCTACATCTGATCAGAGAAGCGGCTGGAACTATGTAAGAGTCATCCACACTGTGACAGGCTCGGATCGTGAGACAACCTACGTGGAATGGGTAAATGATCCTGATAGTAACGCGCTAGCCATAACCAATATTTTACTCAATAGTTTCAGCGGATCATCGCCTTATTATCAAAGCGGTATCGGGTTCTTCACTTCATGCTCTTCTAGCTTTTCATACCAGTCAGATAATTCGCAACGAAACGTCTACTCTTCGGAAAATACCGCTATCACAACGCCGACTGCGACCAATGTAACTGTCAATGCTATCATTCTTAGCGGCGCGGGAATCACCAACCAGTCAGACTCAGGTGCGGAGTCACCGATGCCGACCTTATCAACATCGGCTAACTCCGAAACACTGGCTCTTTTTGTGACACACTCGGTAACATTTGGTTTAACCGGAGCACTTCCAGGGCCCTTCGGCGATGGGAACTCCCCCTATACAGCCTCAGTTGCAGGCGCATTTGCTCATCCTCTCAAGAGTCATGTTACAAGTTCAGCTTCTGAGCTTACTAACTTCCTAGTATTCACAAGTTCTAATACATCTGATCTTAATAATAATGAATACTTTACAAGCGAGACGTATAGAATCCAATCCGGTACGTATGGTTCTCAAACTGTAGTGACGTCCTCAGATAATGAGTGGAGATCTACGTCTTCTATGAACAACGGTTCTGATCTAGGGCATTATGCCGGCCTAGCGGTGTGGAATAACCACTTAATTACACCGCTCTCAGGTAATCTAGGGGGAGATTATAGAAGCGTGGATGAAGGGGGTGATCTACAAGCTCCTCCTGACAACCCTAACTACACGAGCTTAACTATTCCTCACAGGCAGTATGAGCGCTATTTTAAGAATAATACAACCTCTGATACACCCCAGATTACAATCACTTTATATGGTGACGCAACTCTGGTTGGACGATCAGGGGCAAATTCAGGAAGCATCGGTGGAGATAAAAATATCTATTGCGGGGTAAAGATAGCGGGCAAGACTGGGTATTTAGATCTTGCAAAGCCATCACCTGGTGCAGGTAGTACCGGTGACGGCGCCGGAGGTTTAAGTGGAGACTTAACATCCGCTGTGGATGCTGACGGCGCATCTAATATCTGCACCTTTAACGGGGAGACGTTGGATGGCACAGCTTCAGATCCGGAGTATGTTATAATTCGGCTAGTGGCTGATAAGCAGTTCACTGGCAAGATATCTAGAATTCAAGTGGCGTATAGCTAGGGTATAAGATGGCAGGTAAGACTGATAGAACAGGGGTACAATACGCTTTTAAGAAGCTTTCGGGCCGAGCGAATACCTCTAACATTAAGTCCGATGCCCAGGAGGTAATTGGATCTAATATCCAGGTGGGCACGCAGACCATCTTCGGACAGTCTGTCCCCAATTCAGGCTCTCGCATCGATTTTGATATCTACGGGAATACAGCTGAATATGTCGTGTTTACTGTGTCTGTGATCACGGGGACGACCTATGATGCAGATTCCGCCACCGGCGGCGGAGGAGATGGAAGTCAATCTGCCGGCCCTCACGGCTACAAGCTTTTCCTCACAGGAAACTATGAGGCCCTATCTAGCAATCCTAAGAAAGGTTCTTCACCCTTTACTAACGGAAGCCTGGTTCACGAATCCCTGGGTGGATTGCAGCTTATTCCACCCAACTTCTCTCAAGAGGCTCCCAATCCGTTCATTGTGAAGATCTATGAAGCTGATGATGCAGACTCCAACGAGATCGGTGATGAGATTCCTCTGTTGGATGAGGTGGATTGGACGTTTGACTATTATAATGGAATTTTATTTCTTCAAGATTATGATTCGGGAAAAATACCAGCGTACGCCAAGGGATTTATTTATATCGGTGATTATCTCTCAGCATCCATCGGCGGCGGGTCAGGCGGAGGAGGAGACGGAGCAGCATCTTATGTTGTGATGTCCGCAACTGGCTCCCTAAGCGCAGAAAGAGTTTTAACCCCAGGCTCTGGGATCAATGTTACTGACGCCGGCGCGGGATCCACAGTAACCCTGAGTGTACACGATAGCGTCGTCGCAACGATATCCGGGTCGACATTCACAGGAGCCACTAAATTCAATTCTGGGTTATCTGGGTCACTCACACGCCTAACAGGAGGAACGTCTTATCTCGCTGCAGGCTCCAACGTCACAATAACGTCAGCCTCAAACGGACAGATTACTATTTCTTCAACAGGCGGCGCCGGTGGAGATTCTGGGCCAACATTCTTCTCTAGCACCACGAACCGTTCGATCTTTACCACAGGATCTACAGCCTTTGTGGGTGGACAATCATCCCCTGCAGCACCGGATTCACCCAGTGATATCGGAAACGATGTCTTCTTCTTTGTCAGCGGAGCCATAGACTCTAGGGGCTCAGCAGTAACAGGAAGCGCAGTATTTGGGGGAGACGTCGTTATTTCCGGAACGCTGAGCGTCAATAGGTCTGACGCCGGCGGCTATAGCATGGTCACTGTTACTACCGATGGGAAAGTCGGAATTGGAACAGACAGTCCAAGCAACAAGCTTTCAGTCGGCGGTAATATGGACCTCGGTGAGTACCTTTATCATAAAAATGATACTGATACCTACATGAGGCTTGAAGCAGATCAGATAACGTTTGCTGCAGGCGCCGAAACATTATTAACTCTTCGAGAGCACACACAGGATATCGTGACTGTCGGTGACGGAGGAGATGTTGATTTTCAAGTCAAGACAAGCAATGACGATAACACGCTTTTTGTTCAAGGTAGCTCTGATAGCGTGGGTATCGGCTTAAACGCTCCCGCAACCACACTGCATGTGAAGGATTCAAGCCCCGGGATCAGGATACAAAGAGAGGCCCAAACTGAAGACAGCACTTTGGACTTCGCAGGCGCTGCAGGAGTCGTCGGAGCTTCTATTGTAAAGGGTGCCAATACTAACGACTTAATATTCAACGTCTTTAATGGCGCTGCTGTCGAGGAGATGTTGAGGCTAGGGGATCACTATTCAGCAGGCAACAGGCAAGTAATCTTGCTTTCAGGTTCTACCATGCATGCTGGAGCCATGCAACCAAGACAGGCAGCCGATATCGCATTCTTTGTCTCGGGAGCAGTGGGGTCTCGAGCCACATCCACCAAGGGTACATCGGTATTTGGAGGCGATATTGCAGTATCAGGTTCGCTGCACGGCCTAATGGGCCTGAGTGGTTCATTAACTCGCCTTACTGACGGCTCGTCTTACTTAGCAGCGGGTTCAAATATAACAATTCTGTCAGCCTCAAACGGTCAGATTACGATATCATCAACCGCCGGAGGCGGAGGTTCCGGGGACTCTGCAGCACACTACGTAGTTACCGAAGCTACTGGATCACTTTCAAATTACAAGCTAATTGAGGCGGGAACCGGGATTACACTCACCACAGGGTCGAATAGTCTTACGGTTGCATCTGACCTCTCTTTAATACAAGGACGAAACAAGAAGAGGTATATTGTCACTGCATCACATCCAGCTGATTCTCCGTTTTCAACACCCCAGTCAAACTTCTCTCAGGTTGTTTACGATCCTGACCTTATTGATGTGTACCTTAACGGAATGCTCACTCTATCCGGAACTAGCGCCCAAGTTGACTCCGCTGCGGTTGACTATACAGTGTTCTCTTCCGGATCGTTATCATTTGCCTTTGATCTTAACACCTACGACGTCGTCGATGTTGTCTTATCCCAGCTGAATTCTGATTCAGGCGGCAGCGGCGACGCGTCAGCTACTTACCTCGTGCTTTCAGCGACAGGATCATTAACCAACGAACGCGTGTTCACTGCAGGTACAGGCTTGTCAACTACAGATGGTGGAGCAGGGAATACCTATACCGTCGACGTAGATGATTCAGTAGTCGCAACTCTGACAGGATCAGTCTTTACCGGAGGGGTTACCGTCCAAGGAGCACTCACATCATCTTTGGGTGTAGGCACGCTAGCAACAAATTCTTCTACAATACACATCAGTGCCTCAAATGCCCCCTCTAGCGGTTCCGTCTTGGTAGCTAAATCATCAACAGAAGCTGTATGGCAACAGGCTATTGTTTTCGGAGAACAACCTTCCGGGACAAAGAACGGATCAAACCTAACATTCGCACTGGGGAATGCTGTCATCAACAACACAGACTTAATGCTGTTTGTTAACGGTCTTTTGCAGCTTTCAGGTTCATCTAGCGACTACACCCTGACTGGAAGTGTGATAAACTTTAACAGTGGACTTGCGCCCTTCTCAGATGACATCATCACAGCAATCTACAGGCCAAGCAACTAGGTCATAACATGCCCGCTTCATCGATACAGATTACTTGCTGAATTTAATACCCCTGTGCAGATAAATCTTTTCTTCTTCTCTATAGTTACTACTGTTAGCTCGAAAGCCCGGAGATTATGCTTTGCCAGAACAGATATTTGAGACCACAGACTTGGCCCTTGCTGCCTTCTGTAAGAGCAAAGGGTTAGTCCTGGCAGACCTTCGAAAGAACGATCGAGGTATCGTGACTTTTATCTTTAAAGATGAAAAAAATCTCTCAAAATCGCTGATGATCGCATATTTAAACTCGGATGAGCGGAACTTCCACGAGTCGCTGAAAGCACTCAAGAGGCTCGCATCATCGATATGAATATAAAAATATAAAAATCACATTCCGACCCTGATTTTCATACCATTCCCACGACATCCTAATGCCAATGTAGACCACCAAAGTACCGGTGCCCACACACGTTGTGTGATGCGTCAGAAAAAGGATGGCATGCCATAATATAATTTTTAAGGAGAAAAATAATGGCTACAACAAAATTAACTGGACGTCAGTTAAATTTCCAAGGTGCTGCAGCCTTCTCAGGATCCAGTGGTGCGTCCAATTCTATGATCGTCGACAACGTCCACGGTCTTGTCCTATCCGCTTCTCGTATTTACCTGAGCGGATCGCCGGCGGACAATCTCGAAGCTGCAACCAAGGCGTACGTCGATAGTGTCGCCGGCGGCGGAGTTACGGCAAATCAAATTGCTTTCGGTAACAATGACGGCTCAGGTGTTTCATCTGATGCGGGCTTGGTGTATAACCCAAATACAGATATTGTGGGCGTTTCCGGTTCGATCGAATTCGGCGGAGTTACAGGTAACAGCATCCACGGTGATGGCGTCACAGGTTTAAACCTTTCAGGAACTCTAGTTAATGTAACATCAGCAGCTGCAATGGTCGTTGCCTCAACAACATTCGATGTAAACGCATCTGGCAATGTTACAGTCGACTCTTCAGCTGGTACAATCAGCATTGGTGCCGACGACGTCGACCAAAATATCAACATTGGTACTGACGGTACGCGTACTATCACTATCGGTGAAGCTGCTGACAGTACGTTAACGCTTAAGTCACTGGGTGGAACATTCACTCTTGATGGAACAGGTGAGACTGTTGATCTTAACTCCGCAGCACTTGATATTGATGCTTCCGGCGCGATCACTATTGATGGCACAAGCACGTTCTCAATTGATGGTGTCGGCGCGTCTAACGTGACCACAAAGGGTGCATTGACATTGTCAGGTTCATCAGCGTTGAATCTTCACTCTGATAGTGGAGTTATTGATATTGACAGTCGACAAGGTGCTATCACTATTGATTCTAATGCTGCAGGCGTTTCAATTGACGGTGCTGCAGCTTCAAACTTCAGCACTTCAGCTGGGGCTTTGACCCTCGCCGGTGTTGGGATGGATATTGATGCAACAGGTGCCGGCACATTAGCGCTTGACGGTGCTGGCGGAATTAATATCGGTACCGCTGCAAGTGTTGCGGTTGACTTCAATGCTTCAACGCTTGATATCGACAGCACGGGTGCACTGACGATCGACTCTGCAAGCACACTTTCATTAGATGCTGCTGGTGCTACTAACCTTACCACAACTTCTGGCGCGCTTACTGTGTCAGGTTCAGCTGGTGTGGTGCTCAACGCTGGTACAACACTGGATATTGATGCAGCAACTGCCATCACGATTGATTCCCAGCAAGCTGGCGTTTCAATTGACGCTGCTGCTGCTTCTAACTTCACCATTTCAGCTGGCGATCTCACCCTTCAAACCTCCGCCGATGACGGTAAAGTTGTCATCAAGGGTGACGCTGAAGGTGCAACTTCTATCCACATTGATGGTGATGCCAATGCAAGTGCTATCGTCGACATTGACGCAGGTGAGCTGGATATTGACGCATCAGGCGGAATTAATATAACTTCAGCAGAGAATGCTGCTGACGCTATCGTTCTTAACGCTAGCGCGGGTGGTATTGACATCACTGCTGCTGGTGCAGCTGGTGAGGATCTTGACATTCTCAACTCAGCTGGTTCTGTCTCCGTCACTTCTGGTGAGAATATAGCGGACGCCATTCGCATCAACGTCACCGGCGGCGGAGCGGCAGGCATCCTGTCCCAATTCGGGGGCACCACCATGTTCAGCGTCCAGGCAAGTAATGTGCGCGTCCATGAAAACGTGAACTTCCTCTTGGACGGTGGGTATATGGCAGCCACCGGGTCAAAAGCCTGGGAGCTCCCGAACTACGTGCACAACAGTGCTGTGGTTACCTCAGGGGCCTCGGCTATTGTTGACTACGGTACAGTGACTGCCGGCAGTGGAATCGCTGCAGCGGCTGCAGCCGGCTCTCAAGGCAAGGCTCTTGGTATCTCGCTTATGACGGGAAGCTTGTTCGTCCTCGGCGGTGATGCCGGCGGCGCATCCGCTCTGGTTCCGGAGTCGCTTCGTGTCTACCAGAACGGTCTACTGTTGGCCTCTGGTTCCGCGAACGACTTCGAGATCGTTAACTATACATTCACTTCCGGCTCACAGGTCGGCTTTGATGTGAAGTTGTACACAGCTCCGGTTGTGGGTGACGTGTTCCAGGTTGACGTCTCTGCTAAAATGCAGGCTTAATCCCTAGGGGTTGAGTAGTTGACATACTGATTTTTGTGATCAGGGAAAGGGGTCCGCTTCGGCGGGCCCCTTTTTTATTTGCTTGCATATTTAACACCAGAACAGTCTTTCTTTTTAATGAAACACACATGTCAGGTATTCTAAACAGTAAACAGCGTTTTGTCGACACAGTGATCACGGCCGAAGGCCGTCGCCAGTTAGCTAGTGGAGAGTTTAAGGTGGAGTTTGCCACCTTTTCTGACAGGGATATCTTCTACGGGAAAGACGCCATCAGCGGAACCATCGACCAATCCGCGATCATTCAGCTAGAAGCAGAGTCAGGCTCCCCGGGAGATATTATAACTCTTGAGACAAATCTGTTCGGAAATGTAGTCGCAGAGATCGTTGCAGGAGTCTCCTCATCTTTGGGAGACGGCGCACCAATCAGCATGATAGACGGAAAGATTGTCCAGTTTAATTCTGCTTCGAAAAATGCGATTACAGGTTCTGCTTATAGAGACATGACCAAGTCAATCCTCAATGCGGGAATCAACAACTTTAAAGAGCTCAGCACCATCTCTTCAATTGATCCGCTCTTAGAAGATCAGGATTTTAAAATATCTCAGAATGAAGTTACTTTTCGAATAACAGCAGAAAACGTTGACGACTATTGCAGCCTTCCCGTTGCTGATATCTCTAGGGACGCCGAAAGCGTGCATCAGGATAGGCACTTATCACACCTAGAAAATTATCGATATTTACCTCCTCGAAACAAGCCGACTCCAACTGATCCGAGGGGTAGAATCTTATTTGACTATGCTAATAACAGCCAGGCTGACATAATTACCCGCGAGGATTACGAGAATGAAGTGAGATTCTTACCGAAGGCTGAGATTGAGTTTACTAATTCGTCAATGGAAAACAACGTTGTAGCACAACTCTATGAAACCTCAGGTGATCAGCTAACACAGCTTCGCGCAATAGACTTTGGAGAGTTTGCAACAGGTGATTCTGAAAGACCTACAAAGCGCGTTTATTTTGTTGGCAAGCTTTATCCTTCAACTAAAGATAAATTTGGAAACTTGACGTATGTTAATATGTTTACTTTGGAGTTTGATTAGGGATGTATAACTTCCTGCAAAGAAAGCCCATTGTTAAGAGCAAGGAAAGAACTCCTCCGGTTAATGCCTGGGATATTGTCCTAACAAAGTACTTTGATTTTTCTCAGATAACTAAGGTACGAACTATTCGTCGCCTAAACCAACCAGAGAAATTTATTGCCACACTTACCCTTCACTTTTTACTTGACCTAGCTGCTATACAGCGCCTGCAGTCTCACGTAGGCAAAGATGCATCTATCCTTGATATACGCCTCGTCAATAGTGCTAATATGCCTAGGGCTGCAGCAACAATCGCCGCTGCAGCTATTAATTTTTCCCATTTTGTACCGAAAGAACCCACAGATGGTATTCAACCAGTTAGTCTCGATCTAGAAGTTGATTCTACTAGAGTGAAAGCCCGCGGCCACGACCTCTACCAGCCAGGAGATTTTGGTAATGTTGCACAAGATCTGGAGTTTGTTTTTACGATCCTTAGATCCACAGGTGAAGAAGGTGATAAGATCGGCCCGCCAATACCGGGAGTTTCTTTTACAAAGCCTTATGACATGGACGAAGATCTAGATGCTTATTATGTCGCTAGACATCCTGTAAAGATCACTGCTGCAGCGACTTCCTATGACCAGACTTTAGTTACACTTTATAAATCGGCTACTTGCAATGCAGAGTCCGCTGCAATATTCAGGAGGGTAATATCTCCTGACGGTGAACCCAGTAGCTTTCAATTCGTAACCAATATTGACTTTTCGGGAGAGAACGACACTTTAATTGACGAGAACTATACAGTTTCCTTTGTCGATGGCAACCCAACATCAAATCCAGATGTACCTTTCGGAGTAATTGATAACACTTTTGCGTACCAATATCGGGTAATTCCTATCGGGCAGAGGAAGGCCCCGTCTTACGTTTACAGAGATTCTTTCACGACGCCAATAACTCAAGCCAGCGTCTCTATCGGTGACAATTTTAGAATTCTTCCTGTTTTTGCTCGAGGTGTACACCCAAGAAACAGTTCAGACGTCATAGGTTACCAGCTCACAGATGATAATTTTTTATCACCTGACGCCCCAATGGTTAAGTCAACTTCAGATCTAGCTATCGTCTCTCACATCGCCCCTGATTCTGTTGGGGGAATAACAGTTGTTGTGTCGGGCAGAAAGAATAGTCAAACCCCCGCAGCAATCGATTTTGTCAGAAGAGATTTGTCGAAGAACGAGCGAAGGTTTACGCTTATTAGCACTGACACCAATTCAACACAAAGCTCACGTCAAATGATCCCCGGTGCGCTTCAAGAAGGTGAACGATTTACGCTAAGCTGTGGTGATACGAACGTAGTCGATGGTCATACTTACGAATACGCAGTTAGGTCTCATACACGCTCGGGCATAACCCAGCTGTCAGAAGATAAGACTAATGCAACTTATTTTGATCCTAGGCTTCTCGGGTCGGAAGGCCTTAGCCTAGAAATTACTTCCTCCCCCTCGATGGACGACCGCGGCAATGCAGTAATCGACTTCGATGTATTTGTTCCGCAAAATGTTATTTCTCTTCTCGAGTCTCTATTGAATAATCGAATAGGGGATCGAGAGTCTCCCTTTGCGCAAGATATCATTAAGCAAAGAAGAAATTTGTCACCCCAGCCTGCACCAGTTATTAGACGTCTCAACCTTGCGACAGGTGAAGAAGTCTCTTTTAAGCTAATGGGTAGCACAGCTAGAATGTTTGACCTGACCAGCAGCGGCACCGCCAACACAGTACAGAACAGATTTTCTTATCGATTTACAGATGATTCAGTTTCACCTGGAGGCGAATATCAATATGAAGTCTTAGTTAATTTGCGTGATCCGCTTAGCGTGACTGATGAGATAACTTCTGTAGTTGAGAGAACTCGACAACCGTACATGTTTCAATCTTGCAAGATGCACAACCCACTATTTATCAAGAGGGGGATTCTTCCGCCGACAGAAAGAGCACAAAATAAAATCCTGCAAAGAAATATTGATTCAGGAAGAGATCGACTTTTGAATCTACTAACGCCGGCAGATACATGGGATCTGGGAAGAACTAATTTGCACAGCCTAGTGCCCAATTCTCCTCTCGTCATCCCGGAGACGGGAACAGATGTTAGCGATGCGAAAGTTCAGACTACAAAAATAGGAGAAGCAACAGTAACCTGGAGCATCAAGGGAAGAAATTCTGATATCGACCACTTTAGGGTCTTTGCAATCGATGAATATGAGGATAATGAAAGAAATATATTGACTAAAAAATCATTGGTTGCTAACATTCCTGCACAATTAGGGTATAATTTTATTGTGGCCAGCAAGATGTCTAGGCTCAAAGAGGAAGATCGACGACAATTTACTCTCCCACTAAGCATAACAATTGATATTCTCGATCTCCAGCGCTCGGTCGACCGACACGAAGTTTCTGTGAGTAGATCTTATCAGATTGTTACTGTAAATTCAAAGGGCTCTATAAGCAACGTTAGCGGGACAGAAAAAACTGAGATCTGGAGTTCTAGACTGAGAAGATTCAGCACAAATTCAGGCAGAGAACTAAAGTTTGTGACGTCGCCTGCTAACGTTTTTGAAGGGAAAGAAGCTCCCGGGAAAGGCATGCTGATTCAAGATCAAGCTAAAGAATTTGCTGAAGCAAGACCTCGTGAAGGCGGCAATAAAGGTATCAATAATAATATGGCCCAATTCGACAATTATGTCGCAGGACAAAATAACAACGGCATGAGGGACGGAGCTCCTTACGCCCAAGATAATCGCAATATCGACAACAGAAGACAAGATAATAGAAATGCAAAGTTAGACCAGGATGCCCCTAGATTTGGGGCTAATTTACCCGGGATGAACCAGGCACCACCAGATCAGAATAAAAGAGGTGGTCCGCAAGTCTCACCCGGAGAGCTGGATAAGAATAAGAATGGCGGCCAAAAGGTTCAAGCAGGTAATTTCCGGTGGGGAGGCTAGGTAGCAAAAATGGGTGGTAAAAATAACGGCGGCGTCCCAGGCGGCGGTGGCAAAGGTGGGCATGGAAACCCACCTGCAGGTGTCAATAAACAGGCTCAAAATAAGTACAAAGTCGCCAATAAAAACGCCGGCAAAGGCGGCGGAAAAGGCGGCGGAAAAGGCGGCGGCAAAGGTGGCGGCAAAGGTGGCGGCAAAGGCGGCCAGGGTGGCCAGGGTGGTGAAGCTGCAAATAACCAAGCAGACGCCGACGCAATCGCCGCGAACATGGCCCGCTTTGGCGCCGGAATGCAAGCCCAGGCCATAACAGATAGAAGTGATATTGCAAGAGGCGCACTGGCTAACCAGACAACCCAGTCCTCGCTAGCTTTTGCACCTGAATTACAGGAACCCATAGCAGTTGATAAGCAAGATGGCATAAGCTTGGCGGAGCTTGATGGAAGTGAGTTCCCTGTTCACGAACGAGGAATCTCCATTCGGAAGCCTGAATTAGTCGCTGTGTTTAATTTTGAGCCCGTATTTTCAGGAAACAGAGTCCACGGCAATCCGGGGAATGCTGAGCGCCTCTTGACTGATGCAGGAAAATTTGTCGATGCACAAGTGAACGCCAGAAAGATAAGAATAAGTGACATTGAGGTGCTTTTCAACGAGCTCTCTGAAGATCCTGAAAGTCCGTCGGGAAAAATCACGCAAAATATGATTGAAATCTTGGAGGGAAAGATCAGCGAAGCCAACCAGGACTTTGCAACGATAGACTCTGCTTCTAAGAGCGTGAGCATGTTCTTGGACGCCTTGAATTTAAAGAATCCAAGTGAATCTATAGCTAAAAAATTCCTGGAGATTAGGAAAGCCAGGTTTGAGAGAAACCCACTTCTTCTTCCTGAGAAATTCATAAGAGAGATGGATTTTCAAACTATCTTAAAGAAAAATCATGGTTTTACTGATGAGCAAATTAACGCCTTTTCGTCTACTAAGCTTTTTCTCTATTTTCTTTACGACATCAGATCTCTTCTTATGGGCCCGATTGAGAACCCAAATTATCCACTTCCCTATAGGGGAATAGGAAAGCTAGCGGATCGTCGACTCAATGACATTCCAGAGGGACGCGATGTATTCTTACCCAGGACACGCATTGGTGGTCATCCCAATTCTAAAACGCTTTTTGCTGTTCCTTTGATTGACGCTACAGACGGATATGGAAGAGGTGCATTTGGCGAAGGAATATGCTCGCTCACGTTGCCAGGAGACATTGAGCCCGCAGGCCAGACAAGCTTCCTGGGTCAAATCACTCAAAACAGAGATATTTCAAAGGTCGGCGTTCAGGCAACTACGAAAGAATTGTATAACGCTACACTTGAAGGAGTAGGTTGCGGACTTATCGCGTCCACAATATGCACTGATCTAGCATTCTCTTCTGCGCTGGGGAATGATGAATTCGTCAAGGGCCTAAATGCTTCGTTTCCCCGCCGGTCTGTAACAACTCGCATCGCTGATAGGATAGCGCCCGTCCTGCCTTCAGTGGAAGGAACAATCCAGAACCAGGGAGGTGTTTCACTTCTAGCTTCTGACCGAACAACTTTGCTAGGAACGACGTTTTATGATGACCCGGGCGGTGAAGAAGGTACGATCGACGCATCAAAACCTGTAAAGACCTTTGATCCTAGCGAGCCAGGACCCGTTATAAACGGATCCCAAAAGATACGCACAAATACCCCGTATAATAAGTTCTTAAAGCCTGTCATAAATGCTTCAAATCAAAATCAGACTGACTCTGGAGACAAGACCCTCAGAGGGTTTTTAAATCAAGTTCCCGGAACGTTCAATTCCGCAGCCTCAGCAATGGATTACATGTACGCCACGGATGATCCTGCATTAAACCCAAGAGCATTATTGAAGAGGGTATTGACAAACATCCGGAACAGGATACCGGACCTTAACATAACCGGACCTCTTGATCCAGATGAAAGCTTAACTCTGGGCCCTGCTATCGACTTTTGCTTGTTGTCCCAGGGGTTCAAGGACGCGTCGCCCGAGACTAGTACTAGTATGGAATTCACCCAGGCTGGCGGAGGTGCCGGCGCCGGTCGGACCTACCACGTTCATAAGACCAATGATCTTCTTACCATGCTCCTTGTCTCCCTGTCAAGAACATACTCAGGAAAAGGAAAGTATTCCGGGGTTTTGCCTGTCGCAAACGAGCAGGAGACAGCGAATTTCTCTGATATTAACATGATGCTAGCAAAGTACATTCACCTTAACTTGTTCAATGCATTCGATCTGACCAAGCATAGCGAAGCAGTAATCTCAGGGGAAACCAGAATAATAGATTTCACTGAAAATATTAAAGCGTATCCTTCTCCGACTTTAGGCGTCACCAAGCCAGACTTTGAAGGAAAGTCCTTCTCACCGTCAAGAAACTCAGACGGCCTTAGATACACTGACTGGAAAGCGATACAACATCAGCTCAAGTACTATGAGGATAATGTAAATACACCTGGCGATACCTACGCGATGCCGCTGGGCCAACTTGTTGTCCCTTATGGGCACGTTGCCCCCAACACCCGAGGCGGCCAATATGGTCACGGCAACGGTGATCCCCCGGCTTTACCATTTGGATCTCTCGTTGCCACCGATGCCAACAGCGCCACACCAATCAGAAGATTCAAGGGGTTTGATGTTAAGTCCCGACTACAAAGAATTACAGGCGAAGCTTACGATAGATCCATATTCAAAGACATCATTGAAGACATGGATGTGCTCTTCGAGGCAGCCATTAGTAGGGGACCTATAGTTGACGGAACTACGGGAAGAATGATATCGTCTGGCGTTGACCCCACTTACTTAGCTTCGCTTTTAATATCAATGTATGGGCACATAGTGTTTGATCTTTTGGGAATACACTTTATCCCCCAGGCTGTGCATAAAGGAGAGTCAGACAGCGCCGGCAGAAGCGTCGCAATCCGCGCTACTTGGACAGGCGCAGAAGGTTCTCTTACAGAGGCCGGTGACTGCCTTGCAGTTATGTCTATTAAGAATATTGCAAAGACTCGAGAGTTCATAAGTGAGCTCATTGATTTCGTTGACAACAATGTTAGTCCGGACCCAGGCAAGCATTTCGGGATCTTTCTAAGACAGTTCGATAAGATCGTAGGACATAACCAGGCTGTTACCCTCGATAGCATCGATTTCTTCCGGGCCCTAGGAGATCAGCTACAGTCATCAGGTGAAAACTTTCTGTCGTCTTTCCTGGGATCAAATCAGCAGACTGGAAATGAAGCCTCGCTTGAAAGGGTGAGAAATATTCTACCTCTCGCAATTCAGCCTACACAGCTCGTGTCGATGAAAAGCCAGTTGAAAGCAATCGAAGCAAAGTCAGGGCTTGATCGATACTTTGATGACTTTTTTGTTGGAAGAGCACAAGAAAATTTCATGTATACACTTTTATCTGACACAGCACCAAACAGATTTTTACCGAGAGGCCAACAGCTAGATTTGTCCCCAGCTACTGGAGGCAACTTAGATATAGTAACAGTAGGCATTCCGCAAGGGTTCACTGAAAATATCTTGCAGTCAAACTCAGTCGATGATCCTAGCGGATTCAATGAAAGAAAAGTGGATGTGTACGTTTTTGTCAGGGATCATATTGTCGGCAGCGGCATTAACATTTATCCAGGAAAATGGACTTTTGATCTAGGGCTCTTTTTCAATAAAGTCTCAGATCCTGTTGACACCAACTCGGAAACCCGTCCTGAGATGACAACCGAGCAGGGGATAGAATTCTATAACACCGTAACAGGGAGACCGTTCCCAAGCGCCGAATTCGCCCTAAAGAACAACGTGTCTCTCAGGCGAATAAAAATTGACAATCCCACTCCTGAGATTGTCAATCGACCGGAAGATGTAGAGAAGCAGAAGATTTTTGACAATCACGTCTATGACCAACTTGCAAAAGTCTACATAAAGATCACAACCGGGATGGAGGTCACAGAAGAAAGCTTTTTGCTAGATTCTTCACTCGAGCAAAAGGCTGCGTTAGAACCAGATCTTTCGACTCTTAGATCCCTTTTAAATACACATCTCTCGAAGCTTCTTGGTAGGGAAGTAACTTTTGACGACTATCTTGCAGGAAATAGGAAGTTTAGGGAGCTTCTTCAAAGGCTAGAGACAGGCAAAAAGACAACTCAGATTGTTGATGAAGTAAGAGCCAGAGTAGAGGGGTCAACTCCTGAGCAAGATATGCTCTCTTCTGAGGACATGGTTGCTTTTTCAAGGATGATATCTCCCAAGAATCCCATAATTACTCCCGGATTAATGAGAGAGAAAGTCGTATCCCCGAGGGTCTTTGAAAGAGTTTTCTGTCTTTTCATTGATCCCGACAAGGTAAGAGGAGTTGCACCTAAAAATAGCCCAACAATTGCAAATCATGTTAAAAGAATGTATTCAGATACAGCAGGGATAGATCCCGCTGCATCAAACAACCCAGTCCTTAAATATAGTGAGACTAAGCTCACTGGACCATTAAACAATATTCCAAGAGCAAGAGCTTACGAGGTTTTAGTTGTCCCGCACGGAACACCTGTTGTGGCAGAAAACGCTCCTGAGCTTCTCTCCGACTTTAGAGACTATTAAGGAGTAGGCTTATGACTAATGCAAACTTCGCAGAGATATCAGATGCTGCTCACATCTTCAAGATGGCTAGCCCACTTGTTTTTGACAATTTAAGCACAGAGATACCCTTGGGAACCCAGCCCACAGAATTTGTTTATAATCACTATGTCTTCGATGAGTCTGTTGATGATGATGCAAAAGCAGCAAAGTCCATTAAAGATCCAGACCCAAATGCTAAGCCGCGGCATGTAAGGCTTAGTTTTGGAATGCCTGCAGGAATTCCTGTCGACAACAGATACACTCTAGACGGGCTTAAGACACGCCTCCAGTATAACCCGCCCCTCGTGAATCCCCCGCCGTACAACGCCGATGCTATTGAGGCCGAAGTAGTTGATGGGCGATTACAAGTTTCTTCAAAAATGATCGCAAACGAGATAAGCCTCCAGGCTAAGCCTAATTTTGCAAAGTTAGATTTGCAAGACTTAAATGCTGACACAAAGCTTTACAACCTTGTCAATACTTCTGCACAAAAGAGAATTGCGCAAGAGAATCAAAGAGTACAAAATGATGTTGATGCGCTAAAAGAAAACTTTTTGTCTAGGAATTTCCAGAGCCAAACTGATCTGGTAAAGGTGCTAAAGCGACAAGTTCCAGCATCTGAAGATTTTATATCGAAAGCTATGCACAACCTCGCAGAGTTAAATGAGACTTACATAGACGAAGAGGAACAAAAGCAAATAGTGCAAGATAATTTCGAAGCTGTAAAGCGCGCCCGATTCACGCCTCAAATATCTATGAAGTTTATCTCAAGCCTCGTGTCATCAGCAGTCACCGATCCGATAGGAACATATTCTGAAGAGCTGACACCGCTCCAGGACATAGTTTCGCAAGCTCAATCTCGAGCTATAAGCGAGTACATGCCACTAAGCCCAGGATCAGATAAGACTACTGCAAGCATCGCGGCCCCTAATCTAATCCAAAACCCACCCGACGCGGGCCCAACAGCGATCGCCAAGTGGCAACTGTATGCTTTGAAAATGTATTTCGCAGGATACATCATCCGAAAGAATGAGATCTTACCTGATAATTCTGTCGTTGAGAAAGAAGTGATAATGCTCAGTGCATCCCCACGCGGCACTTCTCAGGCTAGGGAGTATATTGACTTTAAGGTTGCGTACGGTAGAAATTACACGTATACAGTTGAAGCTCTTTACACCGCGACTTATCAAGTACCATACGTGACAGATCAAGATGTTGGAAAAGGCGTAGACGATATAGCTACTGATACAAATGCCCTCCGTCAAGCTTTCTTTGTTTCTTCGAGGCGATCTAGGGCAGCATTCGTAGAGACGATAGAGAATATTCCCCCTAAGCCTCCGGAATCCATGAAAATAATGTGGGATCAAGAAAGTCAGGGCTCGTTGATAATGTGGAATATGCCTGCCAATCCCCAGCGAGACATAAAGCGCTTTCAGGTCTTGAGAAGATCTTCTATTCAAGATCCGTTCGAATTGCAAATTGAGATTGACTTTGACCAGTCTGTTGTCAAGTACCCGACTGTTGAAAGTGTTTCAAGAGAGCTTAAGATAAAATCAAAGGTGCCTATTTACCATTACATCGACAAGAATATCGACAAGGGAAAATCTCACATTTATACTCTAAGAAGCATAGATGCACACGGCATGATATCGCAGTACTCCGAGCAAATAGCAGTAAAATATAACAGGTTTACTAATAGGCTCGATGCAACGCTTATCTCAACCCGAGGTGCATCAGCCCAATATCCTAATTTTAATCTTATTAGCAGAATGTTCAGCCCGACTATTAAAGATTCTAATCACACAAGAATGAAAATTTATTTTGATCCTGAATACTTAAGATTAACCAACGAGGTCCCGGGACAACAAGATCCGGAAGATGTGACACCAAAACTTTTTAATTTTGAGGGTGATGGTGGTCAAGAACCTAGATCGAGATTTCAATTGCAAGTTCTAAATGTCGATTTACAGCAAAGCGAAACAATAGATATACTTATACCGTGCAGTATTTCTGCAAGACAAAAGTATAAACTGTAGGAGAGACTAAATGGGTTTTTTGCAGCAAGACACCAATAATATCATTTTAGATGCAGTCCTTACCAATGAGGGAAGACGACGACTCGCAGCCAACGATGGCAGCTTTCGAGTAGTTGCTTTTTCTCTAGGCGACGACGAAGTTGATTATAGCATCATTCAAAAATTTGGCAGAAATGTCGGAAGAGAAAAGATCGAGAAGAATACTCCGATCTTTGAAGCGCTCACAAACGCTACTTTGGAAAGTAGAAGCAGGTTGATCACAATAGCAGACTCAAATAAAGTCTCTCTTGCAACTTATTCTCTTACGAATACTCCTCTGACCTTCACTAACGTAACAGGTCGTTCACCGATTGTGAGTGCTGTGCAAGCAACTCTACAAGCGCCAGATTCTTCAGACATACCCTCAGAGATACAGGACTCTGTCCTGGTAGTCTCTGTTGATAGAAGATTTGTCCATTGTTCGAACTCAACGCCATTCCAGACTGTTGATAATACAGATTACTATAATATTGCGGCAACAAGTAGAGACCGAGATAATAGCGTGTTTAGTATTCAATTCGCGCCCAAGACGCTCATTGACCAGGACTTCACTATCTACGGAAACAGCACTAACAAGACGCAAATTAGCACGTTTGCAACAATTCAGGGAAGACAATCAGGGCTTTCCAAAACTTTCAATATAAAGCTGAACAAGGCACAGTAATTTTAAGAGGATCAAATGAAAGCATTTAGTCAAAACGATATTCAAACAGCACAGTCATTTCTGACACAGCTGGTGGACGTGATCCAAGAGGATATTTCAGGCTCAACTACTCGAAGAAAATATCAGGTTTTCGTTACAGGCGGTGTAGGACCAGGAATTACTTCTTCTCTGTTTCAAACTGTATATGATCAAGATTTTACTTTGCAGACTGCAAATCCAGTTTTAGACTTGACTGTTGGGCTTTTTCACACAGGTTCATCAGTTTATCTTGTCAAGACAGGTGAAGAATCTACAGGTCGTCTTCTCTTTCCTTCTTCATCTGTTATGATGAGAGAAAAGGTCGATATTTACAAAGAGATGGCAAAATCTCTTTTGGGCGATTCCGATCGAGCTTTTTATGCTCCTTTTGAAAATGTCAACGCAGATAACTCGAAAGACAACACGCGCACAGGAAATTCCACAGGAGCCTCCGCGGGAACTGCAGAGTTTCTCGGCGGCTACGGATCGAAAACGAGGATTGACGAAGCGATCTTCATGACCTTCAAGCGCCTCTTTGTTAGAGACGGAATGAAGAAAGAGACGTTTGCTTTCAAGATGTATACAACTGCTTCCTTGAATGGAACTGACTTTGTATCAGGAACTAATTTGAGTGTCACTTCTGAGCTTGGGTCATCTATCTTTACAGATGCTAATTCCTCTGACACCGATTTGGGCGCGCCCGTTGGAGGTCGAGTTGGTGAGATTGTCAACTCCTCCAACACAAATAGCAAGGTTGGCCTGGTATTTTATGATCGAGGCATTGTGGTTCTTGATGCGCGAAAAGTCTTATCTGGAGCGCAACATGTCACAGGTGTAATTGCGTCAATGAACGCCAATAATCCAAACTCGGTCGGATTAGGTAAGTCTATTATCGGTGATCCCAAACCCGGTAAGTCTGGTAACCCAGATGCAAGATTTATTCCCGACCTGTTCGTTTCTGCTTCCGTCGACGACATTGTTGATCACTTAGCTTCCTGCAGGTTTAGCAGTGGATCTCTTACATCGGCAACTTTCCAAAATAAGACGAGTATTAATTCTACGCTTTATTTCGCAAGGGCAAACGCAGATGAATTCAACTACTCATCAAACACAACGTTCTTAGATACTAACGGAAACATTAACGTGATCGATGCTGCAGCCAGGCAAGATGGCTCGCAAAGATCTTTCTCGTTCGTAACGAAGGTAGGTCTTCACGATGCTGAAGGCAACCTCTTAGCAGTGGCAAAACTTAGTCGCCCTGTTGAAAAGAACCCAGAGAAGGACATAACGTTTAGAGTCAGGCTTGACTTCTAAGGTCTGTCCCGGAGACCAAAATGTCAGTCCTGAAAGTTGGACCTGAAAATTTTGAGCTGATAACTATCCAGGCTGCTCCCAAGAATGTCTTTAAATCTGGGACCCTTGGGATAACGGGATCTGCTCCCCTTTTCGCAAGAAAATCAGATATTCTCAAAGAGGTCTTACCCTTAGCGCCTCTTTCGCGAAGCTTCTATACAGCAGATACGTTCCAGGAAGCTTTCAACGACTATCGAGATAGATCATCTCAAGCCGTTAGAGGTGCGACACCTGCCCTCACTGGTAATTTTGAAGGTGCAGCATCGACCTTATTAGAAAAAGTAAACTCAATTAGCAGGTCTCCTTCGCAGGACATTGAATCTAAGATCATAAGGTTTGAGCCTTCATTTACGTTCACTGCAGATACAGGTAGAAAATTAGCTATCACCAACGGATTGATGCCAACCTATCTGTCAAGATACCCCGCATCTCAGTTTGCTTATCACAATTATCACGCCCTGAATTTTTTCACGTCTTCACAGGTCCCAGGCTCAGCTGTTCTCCTATACCCCAATTCAGCATCTCAAGCAGACCCCAACAAAATCTCAGGATCTTACGTGGTGTCCGACGCGTTTACGTTTGAATTCTACATAAAGCCAAAATGCTACTTAGAACAGCCGGGATCAGTCAGGGCAGGAACAATACTTCACTTGAGTTCTACCTACGCTGTTTCTTTAGTTCCGGGTTCTTCAAGAGACGGAAAAAGCACCCCCGATGCCTTTAGGTTGCAGCTTCAGTTGAGCCACAGCGCAGATACTGAGCCCCGAAGTGCTACGCCAGGTACCTACCCGAATGATCTAGTATTCCTCTCAGATGACAATGTTTTAAAGAGAGACCACTGGCACCATGTTGCAATTAGATGGGGAGCTAGCAACGATGGACAGCAAGGAAATTTTTATGTTGACAACAATTCAGCCGGCAATTTTACTGTAGCATCATCTTCTATAGCACCCGCACCTATGGTTCACAATCCTGGTGTCTTGGCAGTAGGAAATTATCTTGTAGGCTCAAACTCAGGGAACAATAGACAGACCCGGTTTTTCACTGCCAGAAATGCAGGTCGTGAAGGACTTGTAATAATGGATCCTGGCTCAAATGCTGAGAATCCCGTATCTTACAACTTTAATCACCCGCTTACAGCCGAGCTTCATGAAGTAAGAATATTCGATAAGTTCAGATCAGACCAGGACATTGTTGACGGAAGCAAGAGAGGGATTGATCGTACTGCCTCTGGCCTGAAGTTCTACCTTCCACCTATGTTTACGGCACATTCCCCTCGAAGAAAGCAGCTAGGTGGATTCGGCGGAATTCTACAGACACCTTTCTTTGGTTCTCCGGGAAGCACTACGGATCCGTTTAATATCTCTTTGTCGTATGGTGTGGGCGGACACTATCTTAACTTAGAGAATTTTACGCAAGATTTTGCAACTCGAAACTTCCCGCGGGCAATGAACCTAACCGGTGCACAAATCACTGCTACAACACAAGCAAAGAGCTGTAATACTTTCCTTTATTCCACAGCATCTGTCAGATACAGAAATCTTTTTATGCCGCCGTGTGACAATGGTAATTTTATGCCCAACTTTGATCTGATCCGCCAGATTGAGACTGGGTCACTACCTACTGTTAAGGTGAAAACAGGATCTAATTATTACAAGTATCGAAATGATCTCGGCGATGTAGATCTTAGCTTGATCAATCTCAGAGATCAGCTGCCCTCAAGCTCTTTTGTAAATTATATAGTCGATTACTCTCCTTTCAACAAGGACGGCGATGAAGAAGTTAATAGAGATCCAAACGGCGCGATTATAAGCGATCACATCGTTCACGTGGGTTCCGGATTTGAGAACCAAATTATGGGCCCAGGTCCAGGTGACATGGGAATTGATCCAGGAGAGGTCCTCACAATCTTCCAGAGAACCCGAGATGACAGCTCTAATGAAATTGTGATGTTCGATATTAGCAATCTGTTCTATGGGTCTAGAATTAAACCTGGAACCTTTAAGATAGTCGACACAAATCAAACCGGGTCATTTGGTGCCCAGGCTATGACGCTGAGAGATGACGGTCATGGAAATCTTTATCGCGCAGACGCTAAGACAAAGCATGCAACTTGGAACTCTGTAGGGAACGTCTTTTACAACGAAGGAATTGTAATCATTAAATCACCTAACATCCCACTATTTGGCAAGACTGATGTTGAGGTTGAATTTAGAGGAGAGAATGAGGTTCATGTTTCTAAGCTAGACATAGTTGCTCCTGCAGGAATGATTAATTCTTCTTCGAATCCAAATTATATAGTTGCATCTTCCTCTCTCGATGCCAATGACCAGAATTCTCAATTTGTTGCAATTACAGGTATTAATTTTCACGATGACAATCTAAATGTTATAATGAAAACGAAGTTTGCACAACCCGTAATCAAGCGAAGTAGTGACAAGATTCTTTTTAGAACCAAACTAGATTTCTAATGTCATTTACAATCGGGCTTGATATTTCCACCTCGTGCACGGGCATATGCGTTCTCAGCGCCGACGGCAATCTCAAGATTCTTACTCACCTAAAGTATCCTTCTAAGTTATCTCTGTGGGCCAAAGCAGATCTCACTAGACAGAATCTGGTAGCACTTGTAGAACAATACGATCTTGAGATATCCGACTTCTTTGTAGAAGAAAGTTTGCAAAAGTTTCGACCAGGCCTTTCGTCAGCAAAGACGCTAACAACCCTTTCTAAGTTTAATGGTATTGTGTGCTATCTGGGAAGAGAAGTTCTTGGATTAGACCCGATGTCAATTAATGTTAATGCAGCAAGAAAGACAGTCGGCTTAAAAATTCCAAGAGGATCTAATGCCAAAGATATCGTTCATAGCTGGGTATCCGAAGAGACTAGTTATGACTGGCCTACCAAGATTTTAAAGAGCGGCCCTCGAAAGGGGAGGGAAGTAATGCTCAATGAGTGTTACGATATGGCAGACGCGTATCTCATTGCCCGAGCCGGGCAATCTCTTGTAAAAAAGGATACTTGAAGCTTATAATCATTTGATGAGCTTATCGACGACTGAAGAAAAGGTCTCCTTCGTAAGGGGCGTTTTCGGCAAAACCCGGCTGATGAATGACGGCATTAACGCCCACGTCAGTTGTCCTGAATGCGGAAAAGGTGATAAGAAGAAGTTCGTTATCAGGCTTGATAATGACCTCTGCCACTGCTTTGTGTGCGGCCTGAAGGGAAGAACTCTAGCCCCAATCCTCAAGAAGTACTTTCCAAAATATCACAGGGAATATTGTGAGAAGTTTCTAGGGGGAGATCTGGTATCTTCACCAGATGATGTCGAGAAAGACCTGGAGATCAGGCTCCCAGATGATTTTGCGTTGTTCGTAGATCCTGCCATAAATTTAGGCGATCCTGATATCCGAGATGTTCTTGACTACCTTAAGCGTCGTGGGATGAAAACCCGGGACATGTGGTACTTTAAGTTTGGTGTTTCTGTACATAACGGATTTCGTCGTCGTGCTATCTTTCCATCGTATGACGCGGAAGGAAAACTTAACTTCTATACAGGGCGAGACATCGACGGTGAAAGATTTCCAAAGTACTTAAATGCGTCAGTTGACAAGAAGGAGATGGTCTTCAATGAACTGTTCATTGACTGGTCATCTGAGTTAACGCTAGTGGAAGGGCCATTCGATTTGGTTAAATGCAACGATAATGCTACGTGCCTTCTCGGTTCCTTTTTGGCACGTGACTCGTTGTTATTCCAAAAGATTATCGAGCATAAGACCCCGGTACTACTTGCGCTGGACCCAGACGCCAAGACAAAAACTATAAAAATAGCCCGCTCCTTGTTAGAATATGATGTGCCCGTTCGCATGCTTGATCACGGAGAGTATGACGATGTCGGTGACATGACGAAGCAAGAGTTCTCAAGGAGGAGGCAAGATGCTAAATCGTGGAATAACACACAGGGCCTGTTAGCAAAAATCCAAAATATGAATCTAGGAAGCATCCTTTAATATATGACAATAAAAGTAGCACATATAGCTGACGTTCACTTTCGCAGCTTATCAAGGCACCAGGAGTACCGCCAGGTTTTCCAGGATTTTGTGCAGCAGTGTAGAGAACTAAAACCTGATGTTATCTACGTCGGCGGCGACATCTATCACACAAAGACACAGGGGATCTCTCCTGAACTGATTGATGAGCTTACACACTGGATGAGGACGCTGGCAGACACAGCACCTCTTCACATGATCCTCGGCAACCATGATGGAAATCTTGTAAATGCCGGACGACAGGACGCTATTACGCCCATCTTTGATGCGCTCGATCATCCCAACGCTTTCCTCTACAAGAAGTCAGGCATCTATCCGACTGGAGTCCCTGGTTATAACTGGGCAGTGTTCTCTTGCTTCGACGAAGAAGGATGGAAAGATGTCAAGCCTGTTGAGGGCGAGATCAATATCGCCACTTTCCACGGCTGTGTTGTCGGTTCCAAGACAGATCAGAACTGGGAGCTAGAAGGTGATGTACCCCTTAACTTCTTCGATCCCTATGACTTTACAATGCTGGGTGACATACACAAGTTCCAGATCCTAAATGAGGAAAAGACCATTGCCTACCCAGGATCCACAGTTCAGCAGAACTATGGAGAAGATCCTGACAAGGGCTTTCTCTTTTGGGAAATCAGGGCTGCTGATGACTTTGACATGTCTTTCCACCGCCTAACCAATCCTCATCCCTTTGTCACAGTTGACTGGCAGGGCAATGTACGAGACACCTTACACGAGGCCAAGAAGTACAAGAAGGGCTCACGCTTCAGGCTTCGAACTATTGAGAACATCCCCCAGCTTGAGATTAAGCAGATCCATAACGAACTAAAGGTTTCAAGGAATGCGAAAGAGGTTGTCTGGAAGTTTGACCAGGGAGTCGACGCCAATGATATCGTTGACAGCGAAGCGCTCATTAAAAAAGAAGACCTTCGCGACCCTAAAGTTCAAATGAAGATCTTGAGTGATTATGCGACTGTCACTAGCTTCGATGACGAAGAGTGGGATGAGATCAGCAAGCTTGTGGATCGATACATTGCACTAGCTACACAGGATGAAGACGTTGCACGTAACGTGAAGTGGTCCATCAAGGAAATTGAGTTTGACAATGTCTTTTCATACGGCAAAGGTAATAAGATCAACTTTGAGAATCTAAGCGGTATCACTGGTATTCTTGGTAAGAATCGAAGCGGTAAGTCCTCTATCGTAGGGACGTTGATCTACACGATTTTCAACTCCACTGATCGAGGTTCCATCAAGAACCTTCACGTGATCAACAGTCGAAAAGGCCACTGCAATGCCAAGATGCGTTTTACGGCCAATAATAAGCGATATGTTGTGGAGCGACAAAGCGTACGCAAGGAAGACAAGAAAGGTCACGTCTCAGCTATTACATCCTTAAACTTCTATCACGAGGATCCAATGGGCAACGTGATCGAGGATCTCAATGGTGAGCAGAGAACACAGACCGAGAAGACTATACGCAAGATGCTAGGAAACTCTGAGGATTTCTTGATCACCTCACTGGCAACCCAAGGAAGCATGAACCACTTTATCAGTCACGGTTCCTCTCATCGCAAGACTATTCTTTCCAAGTTCCTCGATCTTGATATCTTTGAACGGATGGCTGAGTTTGTCAAGCACGATTCTGCATCTATCCGGGGTAAAATGAGCAATTATCCTGAGCGAGACTGGAATGCCTCCATTGTTGCTCTTAGAAATAAGCGCCGAAAGTATGACAGCCAGATCGAAGAAATTGAGCACGAACTAGCAGGCCACCGCGAAGATCAACAAAAGTTGCAGATACAGCTAAGTAACTTTACTGAGGCCGACCTCGTCGACGAGCGTGAGGTTGATGAACAGAAGGAAGAGCTTCGAAAAGCAAAAGAAAAGTTCGATGAACTTACAGAGAAGTGCGACCAGTGTGTCGACGAGATTGAGAAGTTGAGCGAGCAGGTTGAGACCATTGAGGCAGTCAAGGAGCAGTTTCCTATTTCCGAGATTCGTGAGCAGTACGAGAACCTCCAGGACCTGGAGCGTGCCCTCACTAACTTGGAGCACCAACGTGAGGTGGCGAAACAACTTTACAAGAGCCAAGAGCGCTCAGTGAAAATCTTAGATGAGGTACCGTGCGGAGACGAGTTCCCCACTTGTAAGTTTATCAAAGACTCACACAAGAATAGCAGGCTCATCACCAAGCAGAAAGAGATTATCGACGACCAGTCATCTGAGCTACGAGCTATCCGCCGCGCAGTAAAGAAACTACAGGATCAGAATCTCAAGGAGAAGATCGACAAGTATGACACTCTTCTCACGAGGCTGTCTGACACGGAAGTAAAGGTATCCCGCAAACAGTCTGAGTATGATCTTTTCTCTCGAGACTTAGACGTCGCCGAAGAACACATGTTGCGATGCAAGAAGGTCCTCGTGGAGATGAAGCTTCGAGTAAATACTTCGAATCTAACTGAGGCAGCCCGCAGAGTCAAGGACATGCTGGACGACATTAACACCCAGATTAAACAGAAGGATTCACAGCGTATTTCCGCAGCAGAAATGAAAGGAAATACCGATAGCCAGATTAAAAAGCTGCAGACTGAACGTGATGAGTTCGCTGAATTGCGCAAAACCTGGAAGATGTATGACTTTCTCATGAAGTCTTGGTCCAAGAAGGGTATTCCCACACAGATCATTAGAACCCAGCTGCCTGTTATTAATACAGAGATTGAGAAGATCTTAAGCAGCGTCACAGATTTCACTGTTAAACTCGAGGCTGATAACGATTCTAATGCACTTGACATTTACCTGGATTACGGCGACAGCAAGCGTATTATTGAACTAGCTTCTGGGATGGAGAAGATGATATCGTCCCTTGCAATGAGAGTGGCCCTATTAAACGTTTCTTCTCTACCTAAAACAGATATGCTTATTATCGATGAAGGATTCGGTACTCTTGATGAGACAAACGTGGAAGCTTGCAACAGGCTTTTAACTTCACTCAAGAAGTGGTTTAAAAATATTTTAGTGATTACCCATGTTGATTCTGTGAAAGATGTAGTTGATCAAACGATTGAGATTGGAAATAAAGGTATAGATTCTTATGTCCACCTTGAATAGAGAAATAACATATCACGAAGACGGCTTTGTAATAAGTAAAGAGCCTGAAAATTCAACCCAGCCTCTAGACTGCCCCGTATGCGGATATTTCATGCTAACCGACACAGATTCTCATGACTGGAACGAATACGGTTGCTGCCACGAATGCACTATCACATGGGCAGAAGGCCCAAATAAGAAAAAATGGAAAGCAGGCTGGCGCCCCGACCCAGAAGTGATCACTATAGAAGTGAAAAGACGCAGCAAGATCGTTCCTCGGTTAAAATTGTGATTATGCGTGATAGTTAATAACGTTCCATTGTGAGGTAATTAGTATGCTTTCATCCGAAGAAGTAAATGCGATTGGTCAACTAACCAATACAACCTTTGGTTACTCATCCACGGGTGAGACCACCTATCAAACACCGGCAGGTCGTTCAATCACTTGTAAACTAAGTGGTGAAACCGGCGAAGATCAACTTATAGTTAAGTTCGTTACTGTCATCACTTTACACGAATCTGAAAGAAACCTTTTAGATCCTAAGAATCCGGCAGCACAGCAAGCAGAGCTTGAATCTATTAAGATGACCAAAGACTACACTGACAATCTTAAGAAATCTTATAAAGATGCGATGGATAAAAGCTTAAAGTTAAAAGAAGTTAGTAGCACAGACAGCATCGAGCTGGTTAACTACAACATCTTTAGCCCAGTGCGTCAAGTTTATTACAGGCGAAATACGGTCTATAACGTGAGCACCTAATGGCTTCTAAGCCAGGCAAGCAAGCCCAAGTAAAAGAGATCATCCAATGCGGAAAAGATTCACTTTACTTCATGCAAAAATATGTAAAGATCCAGCACCCAACTAGGGGCTTGATCTCATTTGACACATTTCCATTTCAAGATGACTGTGTCACACATTTCAACGACAATCGATTTAACGTCATCCTTAAGTCTAGGCAGCTAGGTCTTTCCACACTGGTCGCAGCCTACGCGCTCTGGATGGGAATCTTCCAGAGAGACAAGAACATCCTGGTCATCGCGACTAAGCTTTCAGTTGCACAAAACTTTATTAGAAAAGTCAAGGTGATGCTTCGATCATTACCTGAGTGGCTCGTCTTGCCTCAGGTCACTGCTGACAATAAGCAAACGATAGAATTTAGTCACGGATCAGTTATTAAAGCCATACCGACTTCCGACGATGCAGGTCGCTCTGAAGCCTTGTCTCTTCTCATTATTGACGAAGCAGCCTTCGTTAAGAACTTTGACATGCTGTGGATGGGTTTATATCCTACGCTATCTACAGGTGGTCGAGCTATTGTTCTTTCCACCCCAAATGGCGTGGGTGGGCAATATCACAAGCTTTATACTGAGGCAATACTAGGGGAGAATGAGTTTAACTCCATTAACCTACCTTGGAGCGTACATCCCGAAAGAGATGACGAGTGGTTCCAGAGAGAAACTCGAAACATGTCAAAGAGGCAGATTGCTCAAGAGCTTCTCTGCGACTTTGTTGCCTCAGGTGAAACCTTTCTCCAGACAGATCATCTTGAATGGATTAGGGAGAATATTCGAGAGCCAAGAGAGAGAAAGTTTGAAGACAGGAATTTGTGGATCTGGGAAAACCCGCTTTCGGCACACAAGTATGTAATGGCTGCAGACGTTGCTCGGGGAGATGCAAAGGATTATTCCACTTGTCATGTCATCGATATTACGACATCGGAGATAGTCGCTGAGTACAAAGGCAAAATACCCCCGGATAGATTCGGGGAAATGTTAGATGATTTAGGCCGCCAATACAACAATGCCTTATTAGCCCCTGAAAACAATACCTTTGGCTATACTACTGTCATGAAGCTAAAAGAGCTTAATTACCCTAATCTTTACTATCAAAAATCCCGCGGCGTTTATCTGGGAAACTACGCGCCCCAGACTGACAAAGAATTAGGTGGATTTTCGACGCAAGGCCAATCTCGAGTTCAAATTATTTCTAAGCTAGAGGAGATGATTCGCAATAAGATGCTTAAGTCATACTCG
>Ga0080013_1001375_pt1 | contig 32557 bp, 42 predicted proteins | sample ETNvirenome_6_85_FD_69236 | JGI IMG/M metagenome (GOLD analysis project Ga0080013, IMG submission 69236) | Marine viral communities from the Pacific Ocean - ETNP_6_85 (SPADES assembly) (version 2) | ecosystem: Environmental > Aquatic > Marine > Oceanic | place: Pacific Ocean | collected 2013-06-19
AATGTTCCGTTAAATGCGAACCATTCTACTTCTCTTGCTAACTTCTCAAGAGCTAAAGTTAATTGCTCTGAGAACTCATCAACAATTGGGTTACCACCAGCTAGACCTAATTTGTCAGCTGCTGTAACTGTTCCATCACCATCTGAAGAGTTAATAATATTTGCACTCAAATCAAATGGATTTTGATGTTGATAAGTAGCCATAGCGGTATAAGTCATCTTCACACCTTTGTGGAAAATCTGAGTAACACCTGTAAATGCAACTCTGTCTCTACCTAAGTATTCTGAAGGGCCATCGCCTTCTTTAACTTTTGTAGGTTCAGATGAAATTGTTGCACTATCAGCTACCTGAATTTGCCAGAAAGTTGATTGTAATACTTTACCACCATTTAAACCACCGATTGCGGAAAGGAAAGGAGTCCTTTGACCACCAACACGAAATAATTCACCAGCAAAGTTATTAACATTTTGCGAGTAAATTGCGTTACCTGTCAAGCTTATGCTTGCCATTGTATACCTCCGTATTTAGTTGTTTAGCTTGTACTTAATTTATTTTGAAGAGTTCTTTTCGTTTTCCATCAGAGTAAGTTTTGCTGTAATAGCATCTTTAGTGCTACCTTTTGCAATGATATTCTGTAGTTTGTCTAGAACATCTCCTGGTACGTCACTTTGTGAATTTGCGTCAAGTGCTGCAACTCTAGCTCTAGCATCGTCCTGTACAGGTTGTTCCTCAACAGGGGGTGTGACTTCCTCTTGTGCCACATTGCCTGACTCGTAACCATACTCGGCTTTTGCAAAATCAGAGACTGCTTCTAAATTAGCTTCTCCGTCATACACTTGTTTTAGGGCTTTACCAAAACCTTTTGATGTTTCAAGACCCATCTGTTGGAATATTCCATCCATCTTCTCAGTCTTAAGAGCTTCTAATTCCGCTGTTAATTTAGCGTTCTCTTCACTCTTTCTATCAATAGCTTCTCGCATTGCTTTTGCTCCAGATTGCTCTGTTGCATCAAATTCGTCCATATCGTACCTCCTCACAGTGTTTACCTATCAGACTAAGCCTGTGGAACCTAGCCGTGGTGTCACCCTTCACACTTGACTTTCGGGCTGGGTAACTAATCCCTAAGTCCTTACTCTACGATTTTTATACAAGCTTTCTACGTAGGCTTTGAAAGCTGATTGCAGGTCATTAAGCGGACCACGCAACGCTAATTCTATTATACACTAATCTGATATAAGTCCAGTAACTTTGTCATCTTTTTTAGTAGCCCCAAATGTTGCACCTTGTGTAGACTCTAATTCAGCTTGTATACGTCTAAGTGTTTTTTGTGCTGATGTGTCACCTACTGCTGCTGATTCTAATGTAGATATATCTAAGTCTCTACCTACTTGTTTAGCTGCACCAATAAAGTCTCCTGCACCTTCGTATAAACCTTTAGCTGATTCTTGTGTTAATCCCATAGTCTTTAATTCCTGGAACCTAGCAAAACTAGTACTAAATCCACGAGATGTAGCTTCTGCTTGCAATTGCAATGTAGCTATATCTCCTGCTAATACTTTGTCTTGTATCTTAGGATTAATTAATGCAGCAAATACTGTTCCTGTATTAATAGGTAAATTATATCTTTCTCTAAATAGATTCTCTACTTCAGGTATTTGTTCTTTAACTCCTCCATAAACAATATCTATTCTATCTTGAAACTCTTGTGCAGATACAGGGTCACCTGTTTCGTGTCCAGATAACATAGTATTAAAATCATCTTCAAAGTCTGTATAATCAAATATACCTACCTCTGCAAGTGTTTCTTTATAAGAAGCTTTAGTTGATAAAGCAGACATTTCATCCATAACCATAGTTCCATCATCACGCATTAAGAAACCAAATTCATCTTTCCATGGTTTACTTTGTCTTGTTTGTGCTAAAGCTATAGTTTCACTACCACTACTTACCCAGGCATCTGCATAAGCATCAAGTACACCTTGAGGCATAAAACTATATAATGCTTGTGCAAGTTCTAATCCTCCTGCAGTTGTACGTCCATCATTAGGGTCTTCAGCTGGTAATGTACCACCACCTTGCGGAGTTAAACTCCATCCATCTTCGTTAAGTCTTCTATCTAATTCAGAACCTGTTGTTTCTTCACCTTTTCTTCTATATCTTTGAGCTGTGCTTGTAGCACCCGATGAATGGTATATTGTTACTTGTTCTCCTGCATCTCCTGCTTCTGAATCTATAAATTCTGCCATAATTAACCTCTAAAACTTTGTCCTCTCACTATGTTACTTCCAAAAGCAGACATCATAGATAAAGTTAAATCTTGTTTAGTCTTCTTATATCCACGCTCTACACCTGTTTTTCTAAGATACTCTTCTTCTTGACCTTTATCATTCATCTTTATAATTGTATCTAATACAGCATCATCACTACTTAAATCAACACCAAGTATATTTTTAGCTGATTGTGTTTTAGCACCTACTATTGTAGACCATGCTATATCTTCATCATACATATCATAGAACTTGAATCTATGTTTTTGTAGTCTATTAATTAAATCTCCTCTAGCAAGAGAGTTATTTCTAATATTGCCAGCTTCTTCTGCTTTATCAAAATAAATATGTAAATGTTCTGGTAACCATTTATCTAATAAATCTTGTACATCTTCTTCACCAGTTTTTGTACCTTCAACAGTAATTCCTTCTAATGCATTAAGTACACCTGTATCTAAAGTTATATTTGCATAACTATCATAGATACCATTGATTTGTGTAATTGCTTCTTCAGCTGTAAACCAACCTCTATTTGTTTGAGTAGCTAAATAATCAAGAACTGTTTCTGGAATCTCTTGTCCATAAGATGTTAAAGCTGTTCTTTTAAATAAATCATAATAATTTTGATAATTCTTTTCCCATTGTAAACTATCTGTAAACTCTAATCTTTCAGAATCTATCATTGATTGGGTATAACCCAAGTCTCTTAATATATCTCCATATGCATCAAGTGCTACTACATTAGTAAGAGCTGTTGCCATATCTCCACCATTAGCAATTAACTCAGCAGTTAATAAACCAACATATCTATCGTCATTTAAGAGAGTAGAAGTTATTCTATTACGACTTCTATTTATAGACTCTACAAAATTCCTAGCTATCCCAGCAGCATCTGAACCTTCTGGCATATCTACTATTTCTATAGGTACACTTACAACAGTACCTTCTCCAAATCCACTATTAAAATTATCTAAAGATAAATCTGGTCTTATTCCGTTATTCTCTCTAGCTTCTGCTTCTTCTGCATCTGTATGCTTTGCATCTTCTCCTCTATTAGGTGTATTAGATATATCAGATAATACATAGTCATCAGGTAAGTCAATAATATATACCATCTCACCTAAATCTACTGCTAGTTTATATCCCTCACCAGTAACATAAATAATCTCATATCCTTCATAATCTCCTTCAAATTGAAATTGAGGAACTTCAATGTCTTCAATAGCTATTTCACCATCTATTAAAGGTTGATTTTCTCCGTTACTCATTTTCTAAATCCTTTTACTAAATTTCCTATCCAATCTGTAGCTACAGCTGCTTGTGGAAACATTTCTTTCCAACCTTCAAATGCTGGATATTTTTTTAGTAACCATTCGTCTAACCAATATGAAGGCATAGTTTTCATTACACTTTGCATCATTCCACTACCAACTGCTGCTGCATTTTCTATCATATCTAATTCTACATTCTCTAAACGTTTTTCTAATTCTTTTTCATTACCTAATAATAAATTAGATTGTACTCCTTGAAGAGTACCCATTGCACCTGCACCTGCACCTATTGCTCCTGCAGCTAAAGATAAAGCAAACATAGTTAATTCATATCTTACTAACTTTCCAGCTATTGCTGCAGCTTTTGGATTACCAGCCATTCTTAATGCAGATTCTACCATCTGTTCTGCAGGTACTATTATCCAACCAGGAGCATTACTAACTACTTCAGATACTATTTTTTTAGATATAGTTTTTTCTAATACTTCATCAGAAGCTAATGTAACATTTTTATAATCATCAATTTGGTTTGAAAAATCTTCTACTACTAAATCTTGAGCTTTGGGATTTCCTGCTAAAGCTTGATTTTCTACTTGTATATCATATTCTAATGGTTGAGCTACTTCTTGAAACTCTAATAAATTTTCTAAATCATTAGGGTCTACCTTAGCTACTATCTCTTGAAACTTATTCTCCATCATTGCATTCAGAAGTATGTCAGGATTCTTTTTAAAATCTCCTGCTCTAAATTTATACCAATCCCCTTTACCTTCAGGATTAAAATCATCTGGGTCTAATGTATCTACCATTACCTACCAAACATATAAGTTATTAAATCATTCTGCATTTTTCTAACTTGTCTTCCCTGCTCTACAGCATCAATCTGTTTACCATACTCTTCTTCTAACTGACCTTCCATAATTTCTTGTGGAGTAGGAGTTGAGAATACTGATAAATCTATAACATTAATTCCTGGATATTCTTTTTGAAGAGCTTTTCTATCTTCTTCAAGTTCTAAATATTCAGGTTGGCTTACCATAAAATTAAAGTCTGCTTTCTTTTGTGCTTGAGAAGCTGCTATTGCTCCAGCGGTAGAATAGCTTTGAGCAAACTTTGTAGACCACATATCAAGTTCTTCATCTGTTGCTTTTCTTCCTAACTTAGCTTCAAAATAAACATCTACCATATCTTTTAATGCATTTTCAGTAGGAGGTATATAATCTTCAGCTATTTGTTTTGCAAGTTCTGCTTCTTCAATTTCATCTATAACTGAAACATCTTTAGCCATTTCAGTTAATGCATAATTAAAAAGATTTCTATGATAATTAAAGTCATCGTAAAGCCTCTGTGATTCACTAAAGAATGTTGGCTTATCTCCAAACTCTGCTTGTATAGCATCATATGTTTCAGTACCTTTAACAACGTATTGATTTTCATCTAACCAATTCATTACATACTTTATTGATGAACGTAACTTAGCACTTGATTCTCCATAACTTTCAGCAAAGTAATTATCAGGAACAATATTATTGTTAGTTAGATAATCTTGAAATCTTCTTATCTCATCAAAGCTAGCGTTACTATCTAAGATATCTTCTATCTTAACTCCACCCCAGTGACCAGAGAAAGGCATCATAGCATGCTTTCCTTTGACTATTACTGGTACACCTTCATCTGTATATGCTGGTCTTATTATGTTTTCGCCAGACATTAAGTTTAGATAAGATAATGCCTGAGCAGTTGCAAATGCATTATCCGCTTCATCACCTGGTAATGTAGCTTGCCATTCAAGTATCTTTTCTTCAGTAGGATTAAATCCCCATATCTGAACAAATGTATCGTAGTATTCTGGCTCTATACCATAAGTATCTAAATCTTGATATAGTTTACTATCTTCTAGAGTAGGTCTTTGACTGATAGATTGTGGTGTTTGTGATTCAACTTCTAAATCTCTTGTACTTGTTGTGATACTTTCTATATCTTTAGATGTTATCTGAATCTCTTCATCATTACCTGAGTCATCTGTAACATTTTCATTCCACCAATCAGATAATTCTTCACCGGTTCCTTCCCAACTATTATAATCAAGAAATGTACCTTCCCAGAGTTCTTTTTCTTTAGCTCCAGGTCCAAATCTCCAGTAATTTATAAATAGCATCCACTTTTCTTCTCGGGTTAATCCTGTTAAGGTACCTTCTTTTTCTTTAAAAAATTTATCCCAAAGTTCTTTCATAATTATCTTTCTGGAAAGTATTCTAGTATTTCCTGGTCATCTCTATATAACTTTAACATAACACCTGTCCATACAGGCCAGAAATCAGGATACTTTTCAATTACTTTATTTCCTTCATTATATACATAGATACGTAAAGCTTTAGCTCTAGCATCCTCTGATGATAACCACCAATCAGGATTGTTAGACCTAGAATAATTTTTAGATAATTGTGATGCTAAGTCCCAAGCTACCATTATTTCTTGGAAACCTTTACCAGCATCTAATCCTAAAATTGCAGGATTAATTAACCATTCTTCTTTCATCTCGTCAAAGATATCTTGTGTTGATGGTGGATTAGCCATACCATATTCTTCTGATTGGAATCCAGGTAGATTTAATTTAAGTTCATTTCTATAACTTCTATTAATTATTGTTTTCTGTGTAGATGATAATGTTTCTAAATCATCTATTTTTTGAGTAAATCTTTTATATCTAAAGAATCCAATAGTATCATTTACACTTCTTCTATATTGGTCAGGACTTAAAGAACTCTTATATTTAATTAACTCATCATAACTTTTCTCTTCATAAGGGTTATCAATATTTAAGTAATATCCACTAACCTCTAAGTTACTAAATATCTCAGGATTATTCTTTTGAAATTCTTGTACTCTTAAACTTGCAGGTTTCTTACCTACTTCAGATGATGACCTAGGACTTAACAAGTAAGGATGTTCTACACCATATAGCTCAAGGAACTCATTGTATGTTGCTACATCATTTTGATTATTCTTATCTTTAATTCTTACATACTCTTCATAAAGAACAGCTTGTCCCCATAAATGTCCTTGTTCATCTTCAATAAAGAACTCTGGTTTAAATCCTGTAGGACCGAATTGTTGATAAATAAATTCAAACATAAATAATGTACCAGATTTATCTTTAGCATATTCTAGATATGCATCTTCTAAGTCACCTTGATTTAAAGAAGCTCTATTCTTATTAGGATATAACTTATTAATATATTCATCTAATACACCTTTTTCATAAAGACGTTTAGGTTCTCCAGCACCAACACCCCATCTCCATAACTCAATTGTCTTAGCAGCTCTCATTCTTTCTATCTCTCTATTGTTATCTGTTAATACTTCAAATTTTTCAGGATTTATAAGTGCTGCTCCTAGTTTTTTCCATACAGGAGAAAATTGAAATACTTTTCTAAATTTTTCTGGTGGTGGGAAATCTCCAAATACAAACTTCTCAACTTCGTTAGCCCAACCGTATTTAAGACCTAATTTAGTTGTAGCATTTTCAACTTTAGGTAATAGTCTATCTAATCCAAAAGCAACGAAAGAGTTAGGTCCTGGTACAAATCCTTGACCTAATAAGTTAATACCTTGTAGCTGACCTCTAGGTGACATTTGTACTCTTCTATCATCTCCATCACTAATTAACTCATCATCAAAAATAACATTCGACATATAGCCACCGAATGGATAAACAAAGACATCTCTTTCTGGATTCCTAGGGTCAGGAGATATCCATCCATCATCAGAACTATTACCCATAGTATTAGCTGCTGTTGCACCTCTAAGACCTACATGTCCTTTTCTTAATACATATGGATTCTCTCCAAATAACTGTCCCCAAGTTTGGAATACCTCGAACCATACCTCAACGAAAGGAAATATATTAACTAACTTATCTGATATTGTATGTCTTTTTCTTGTATCATAAAGTAATTCTTTAACACCAGCTAGTGCATAAGCTTTACTTTCTGTATTCATTACTTCGTAATCAGATATCTTTCCAGGTTTCCATAACTTATTTAATCCTTCTAATTCATCTATTACAGCTTTAGGAATAGCAGCATCTTTTGCTTCTTTAATAAACTTACTTCTTAATCCTTTATCAAAATCTTTAAATCTATCTTGAAGATATATCCATCTAAATTGTTTAAATGTTGTAGACCTATTTAATATACCTATTGGTTTAGTCATTAAGTTATCAAATACTGTTTGATAAAACCATTCCATCAAATCTTCTACTTGTCCAAGAGTATTTTTATCAGCATCATCTACTACTTTTTTAGTAACAGTTAAAACACCAGGGTCAATACCTTCACCTTTTTTATAGTATTTTTCTATCTGTTTTAAGATTTTACCTTTTTTAAATCCTTTCCGAAATTTATCTTCATAACTAAAGAACTCAACCATATCATCAGCTTTAGTACCATCAGTTCCAAACTTAGCTAATTCTCCATCACCTATCATTTTACGTATTTGTGCATTACCTGTTTTAGATTCAGGTCTTAGACTATAAGTATACTTACCTGTCTTAGCATTAACGATTGCATCTTTAGCTCTATCAAAATCTCCACCAGATATTATTCTTATTCTTGATTCTAAATACTGTAAATGTTGGTCTAATGCTCTAGATGTTTCATCAATAAAGTCTGCAGCATCTGCACCTTTGTATCTGATAAATTGTAATCTAGCTTCTTTACCAGCATCTGATGCAATCCATTTAGCTAGTTCATCTGTTCCATATCCATGTTTAGCTACAGCTGCTGCTATAGGGTCATTTCTTAATTGTCTTAATTCATGGTAAGCACCTATAGTAATTTCATCTTGTTTCATCTCACCAGTTCTTTTACCTAAGTATTCTAAGTATTTATTTTTACGTATATTAGCTCCACCTGCCATATCACCAACTCTAAATGTTTTTTGCATAGCTTCTATTACTTCCTCTTGCATTAAGAAATCAACAGCATCTTCATTGTATTTAGCTGTTTTAACATGAGGTAACTTAGAAAGCATCTTACCTGCTTTAGAGTTTGGATTATGAGCAAATACCCATTGCATAAATTCCCAAGGTTTTGTATAAATACTAGACAATCCTTTAACAGCTATACGAGCTTGCTCTTCCATAAATACACGAGTAAAGAAAGCAACTCTAGTAAGAACAAAAGGTTTAAATATATTTCTGGTATAAAAACTCATTAGATTATTCACAAAAGTACTCTCTAATCTTTTAACATTCATAATTCCATCATCAAATGGATTAGGAGTAATTTCGTCAACGTTCTTAGACCACTTAGTATGTTGTGTTTTATATTTTAAAAATTGTTTAGCATCAGTTAAAGGACTAGCTTTAATATATTTTCCTTCAGGATAAGCTTTATATAGAGGTTTTACAGCTCTATCAATTAATCTATAATCTAGTAACGGTGCAATATTATCCTGCATTTCACTAAATAAAGAACCTGTCATTGTTTGTATTAACTTCCCATCAGCTGCAGCTTCACCAAATTCATTAAGTTCGTAACCTTTATAATTGCTACCTATGTTTGGAAGAATATTATTATCTGCATCAGTAGCATATATCTTCATTTTCTTTTGTCCCTCGAACATTTGTTCTACATAATCTGCTACATATTCCCAGTTTCCTCCTTTAGCTCTAACTAACTTCATATCTCTAGATGCTTGTTTATAAGCAAAATCTCTATATTTAGTTTTATGCATAGGGTCTATATCTAAATATTCTTTAAGTATTTTGCTTGCAGTAGTTGAATCATATCCATTAATTTGTAAGTGAGCAGATAACTGTTTATATCCAACTTGTAAGTTATTTAAAGGTATTCCCATATCTGGAACTACACCTAATAATTTTCTATAGTATGGATTATAAGATGAATTAAAGTTAGAACTAAATCCTAGAAACTTTTCAAATTCTGGAACTCCTGCATTCTTAACTGTTTCAATAACATATGCTGGAGATATCTCTTCTATCTTAGATACTTTACCTACAGTATCACCTAGAGCATCCATAGTATCAATTATTTCATTACCTTCTTCAATTAACTTATAAGGGTCTTTATTTCTACGTACTAAAGGAAATACAGATTCTCTAACTCTTCTAGCTTTTTGACCAGCCCAACTACCGAATGTTCTAAATGAAGCATTTGGTTTAACTCCTGTAGTTTGTAGTAATCTATTAAATGTTAATGAACCAGTCTTAGGTAACATCTTTCCTGGTAATGTATAAGGTACTTTCTGTCCAGCATCATTCATAATTGAGAATCCAGATGAACTAATCATATCATCAAACATTTTCTGAACTTTCATCCAATCAGTCTCTTCTGCTATAGCTAACTGTATCTGTGCAGGCATATTTCTTGTAACTGTATTATTAGAGATATGATGTAAATCATCAATATCTGATTTAGCTAAAGCTTTAAAGAACTCTACATTTGTAGGTTGATTAAGAATCTCATCTTTAGTTGCTTGAAAGAATCTAGGTACTCTACCAAATAAAGCATTATCTCTTCTAAGTTTCCTTAATGCTTTTCTTGTACCTGATTTATCTTTCCAAATAAACTTATTAGTTAATAACTGTCCAGATGAATCCATTAAGTCATCAAATTTACCTGAACCTGTAGCTCCATCTATTCTTGGTCCTACTTCATCTAAAATATTATCAGCTAATTTTCTAGGATTCATTGATATAGCTTTCTTACTAAATGCAGTTCCTCTAACTAATCTTCCTTGGTCTACCAAATCCATAGCTGAATTAACACCTCTTAAACCTTTATTAAGATTTTTAGCTCCTTTTACAAAATTACCTGTAATTATATCTGGAACTATTTGATGAGCAGCATCTGCTAATCCAGATAATGTATTAAAAGCTTTAGTACCTGGTTCAAATATTTCTGCTGCAGATACTTTACCTGGAGAGTATTCCATAAGAATATCTTTATCAGCCCAGTCTGGTCTGAAGTAATCTTGTTCTACTGTATTCCAAAAGTATCTTTGTTGATGTCTACCAGCAAAGAAGTTAACTTTATTTGGATTGTATGCAGATGTATAATGAATCTCACCATTTTCATCAAAATCTTTAATTGGACTACCTATATGTTTATAAATAAAGTCTCTTGCTTCATCTCCACTCATACCATATTTGTTAGTTAATTCTACATAGTAAGGTGTTTTTTCTGCTTTAACAGATTCTAATGTAATCTTTGTAGCTCTATCAAAGTTTAATGGTTCACCTCTCCATACTTGTCTAAGCATATTAGCAAGTACTGGTTCTCCACCCATTCTGTGAGCTTCACTAATCATATCTATTTGTTGTTGTAGTGATTCAAAAGTACTTAGTTCTTCTCCTAAGTTAGATATCTTTGTTCCACTTAAATCAATTGATAGTTTCTTTTGTGCTTGTTTACTTGTATAACCATCTTTAAGTAATTTATTATATTGTCTTAAATCTCTTAGATATGCTACAGACCTACCTACTTGCATAGGTTGTCCTGGTGTTAATGCATTAGCTGCTAATGAACCTAATGACCATTTACCTGAGCCACCTGGTCCAAATGTTTGAAAGAATGCATCTAATGCAGCAAATCCCCATACACCATATTGAACATCTCCTGGTTTAGCACCACCTGGGAAGAGACCTGCAGTAAATAAGTCACCTATACTCATTTTCATATTGTCTTCTAGGTGGTCATATTGAAATGTATTTTGTAATTCTTTCCAGATTTTTGCTTCATTATAAACTCTATTAGTACTTGAAGCTTGATTAATTTCTTTGACTGCCTCATATTCAGGAGGTACACCTAACATAGATAAACCTACAGCTGTAGCTGCATCTAGTTCTGGATGTTTTTCTCCATAAACATTTAATCTATCAATTACTTCTTCTGGGCTAGGTGCTAATAAATTCTTATATTGGTCAGCTTGGGCAGCTTGTCTTCTAGCTGAATTTAGTACATCATAGTACTCGTTCCTATCATAGAGCAGAAAGCCCATTAAGCGTTCCTGTTATTTATTAACTCTATTATTGAAGGGTGTGGATTGATTTGATATAAAGCTTGTAAGATTACATCTGTATTATCAGGCATAACTGTACTAGGTCCAGCACCTGGTCCTATTGGTACACCTTGAGTTGCAGGTTCCCCTGGTCTTTCAGTAGGTGCAAAGACATTTGGTGTAGTAGCTTCTCCTGCTACTGGAAGTGGAGCTGCCTGCTGTTGTTCAACAAAGGCCTTATTTGCACCGTAATCGGCGTCAGGAAGCCTTCTAAGGGGTTGTTTAGCATTTCCTGGCCCTCCGTCCGTCCTATTCCTATCTTGAGTAGCAACAGGAGCAGGATTACTAGGTTGTCTATATCCTCCTCTAGAACGGTTCTTGGCCATTGTAAAATTCCTTTGTAATGAGAATTATGATTCCTCTTTGAGGTGTAATAATCTCTGTAATATTATCTGTCATTAAATCTTCTGCAGCACCATACTCTTGATAAATGATATCCCAGAACTCTGATTCTAAATAATCATCCATACTAAGCTCCAAATGCTTGTGCCACTGTTGGTACATTTTGTCCTCCACCTTGTTGCATCATTTGTTGTTGAATCATTGCTTCCTCCTCAGGAGTCATTTGAGGTTCTTGTGGAGTATAAAACTGTCTCATTATCTCTGTAATCTCATTTGGGAACTCATAAATAGCAATAGCTGCCATTGTTGCTGCTGGGTCTCCTTGTGCAGACCTAGCAAGTATAGAATCAAATAAGACTGATTCAGCTTTATTCTTCCTAATCCTCTCTTGAACTTTAGCTATATTCTCTAGACCATCAATATTGTCTTGTAGAGTTTCTACGTCTATAACACCTGCTTGCAATAATTGCAAACCAGTAACAATCTTTTGTGGTTCATCGAATCCAGCCATAACACCATAGATACGTCTTGTAGTGAAATTACCCCCTATATCTTTAAGAGGTTGATAATTCTCACTAAAAGCTGCACCTGCGTAATAACCTGCCATAGGTTTTTTTGACACACCTTGTGTGTAAGATAGAACTACATCTAGTTCTAATCTCTTAGCATCCATTTCAATTAGACCATGTTTAATGATTTCTCTATATTCATTAATCATTAATGACATAGTGCTATTTAATTCTGATAGACCAGCACCCGTAACAAAAGAGTTAGGAGATTGAGAGTCATCAGTAACTGGATAACCACCTACCATACGTAATTGTCTTTCCAATCTATCTATTTGTTGGAACAATTGATATGGTATGTTGTTCTGTGGTTTAGAAACTTGTGTACCAGGAGCAAGATAATTTACCGCAAATCTGCCTTTTCTGTATTGTCCGGATTCTATCTCTCCTGATATGTTAGTTTCTGTAAACACAGAATCTTCCATAGCTATTGCTGACATGATGTTAATCTTCGCCATCATAGCCATCAAACCTATAACATGGTCGTACTGTCCTTTGAGTGCATCAAATGACATCTTCTTAACAAATACAAATGGTGGTGTAGATAATACATTAGGTATGAAATCTAATATCATTGTTTTCTCAGGGAAAACTACATATGTTCCACCTTGGTCATAGTATTCAATTATCTTTACACCTTGACTAGTGTTATCTTCCCAGTCAGAAGTATTGTTAGTATCAAATGTTCCAAAAGGATAAGCTGGTGCTGTTGAACCTTTGTTTGTTTCATCTTCATCTTTATTTAAAATCTGTTCTGCAAACTCTGGATAAATCTGTGCAAGTTTATATCTAGGTATTCTTCTTACTACAGCTAACTCTCTAGGTTGTTGGTCAGGTCCATAGTTTCCTGGGAATGTATCAAAAGGGTCTCTTAGTTCAGCAGAAGGATAAACAAATCCATTCTTATCTACTTTTGTTGACATTACCCAAGCAACGAAACCGTAACCAGGTAACCATCTAGCAGCTTGTGCTAATTGTAAATTTAAATTTTGTTTATCATCATAGTTAGTAACAATACGTTCTAACTTATCAGCCATCATCTTTGACCTAGTTGAATCATTTTCATTAGGTACATCAACTCTTACTTGAGGTATACCTGAAATCTTTTGAGCTAATCTATCTATTCCTGATTGAAGCATGTTAGGAGCTGGTAATAAATCAGCATCTGTTGTTTCCATTGTATTACCAAGTAATGCTTTAATACCATCAGGTCCACCATTTAAAATAGCTTTAATTCGAGCTTTAGAGATTTGTCTTTCTTGAACTCCTTTACCTGAAGTTAATACTCCTGCTGCTCTAATTATCTCTTGATAATCTTTTGCACCTAGATTTTCTATCCCCATGTTGGTTTATCCATCTCCGTTACCTTATAATCTCCATAACTAGGACTATAATCAAGTCCCATATCAGCAGAACGTTCTTTTTGCATTCTTCTAAATACTTTCATTGGAAACCATCCTGCCATTACAATATCTGTTTTCTCCTTGTTTCTTTTAGAAACAGGTTTTCCATCAAAGTATAACAGTTGTTGTCGATATTGTTGTACTTTAGCATTAGAAGCACCATCACCAGTAGGTAGATGAACTTTTTTATTTTCAAATAAATCTGCCATAGCTCCTACACCATATAGTGGGTCATGTTTATTTTTTCCAGTTAGGTGTCCTTGAACTTGTACACCTGAACGTAATGTAAATTCTTTTATTTTTTCATCTTGTCTAATAGCAGTTTGAAAACCATTTTCTTCTATTATCCAATGTCTACAATCGTACTTATGTAACCAATCAGACATCTGGTCTAAAGCTGCTCTCACTCCCCCACCACGTTTATTTTCTAAATCTACTAAATAAAGTTCAGCTCTATATACATCTATTCCCCATAATACAGATGCCTGGTATCCAGAAGATGCTGGGTCTAATCCAGCAACTAGATATAAATTCTGATAAACCTGTCCCATAACTATGTCAGGTCGCATACATTGGTCAATGATATTCATAGTAAATATTTGTGTACCTTCTACATATGCCTGGTTGTAATAAACCATTTCAAAGGTTTGTCTACCACCTGTAGATTCAGCTGAATGTAATCTTGATTGTAACCATTTAAAACTTCTCTTAGTAGGCCATAACATACAACTAATATGTTCTTCAACAATATGTTCTGGTACTGAGCAATCCATCTTATGTGCTGTTTCAACTATTGTTGTAAAGTTATCTGATTCTAAAAGATGATTATATAAATCATCAGGATGTTGTCTTGAACCTATAACAACTACAGCAGTATGTTCCTCTTTTCTTGAAGATAGAGTTGTAGTCCACCATTGTCTGGTAGATTCTCTTGCACCAGGTTGCATCGTAGTTTGATGGTCCTCAATGTCATCTGCAATAATTATGTCACAGTCTCTTGATAGAATCTTTCCACCCTTACCTACAGCAACCATTGTTGGAGACTTAATACCAGATACAGTTCTTGTACCTACAGTAAATTGATTCTGTGACCAATTCTTTCCTGACCTATTATCAGGTTTGAAAGATGCACCTGGAGGACAGTATGCTTCTCTTAATTCTATATTTGTATCTAAAACATCTAATACAGCAGATAGTGCGTTCTTTGCTATATCTTCGTTTCCACCTACCCACATTATTCTTGTGTTAGGGTTTTTGCATATTTGATATACAGCAAAGTGTATTAATAATTCTGTCTTTCCGTGTCTAGGGGGGCTTAAGATTAATAATTCTTTTCCATTCTCTATAGAATCAATAATATTATTTATCCAGTTCTCATGAAAATCTGCAGTTTCATAATGCTTACCTAGCTCGGTTCGGAAATATTTGTGTCGGAAGATAGAAAAATTTTCTAATGCACCCCTCGCTTCTTCTGTTAACTCCCAATCTTCTGCCGCTACTTCGTTTCTACTGTCTATCTTGTAGGCAGCGAGCATGCGAGATACAGTAGCTGAAGTGCAACCAAGGAGTGAAGCTGCTTTGGTTACTGTCATGTCGCCGTTCGCTACCTCTTCTGCTATTCCTTCACTTACAAAAGATGTATAGTATTGACCCCTACGTACACTTGCGTAGTCTCCATCATCTGAGTTTCTTTCTACATTGATTGGTTTAACAGCATCTTCTTTGTTGTAATACTTATCTCTGGCAAACTGTCGTTTCTGGCATGTAGGAGAACAAAATTTTCTTTGTTTGCCCTTTAATTTCTTCCTACAACCCTCTGCTATGCAGATTACATTTTTGGCAGTATCTACCATTATTTCACTATCTTTCGTTAGATGTTTGTATAGTGAGAATTATATGTTATAGTTCCATTAATTACAAACACTGAAATCAAGTATTTTGTTACAGGTAAAGGTGCAATCGGGATGCAGAAAGCTGCTCACTGAGGAATCAGTACACTAGAAAGACAAAGGCAGTACCCAAGGACAGTAAAAAGATTTCTTTTAAGCCTACAGTACTAATGCCCGTTACTGCCCAAAAAGACAGGGTTATTCAGAATATTACCAGTATATTTTTCTAGACATACGTACTATTAATAGACACCGTCGATTAACATATGGTAGTCAAAGGGCTACCAGATGGAACATACAGAACATATATCCATATGAACTGTATCTAGAAAGTATCTTTCCTTCCAGACTACTGGAAGTCATGAAAGATACTTACTATATACAGTTAAATATGAGGATATATAGTTCTTTAATGTACCTATGTTCTTATATGTAATCTATATCCTAACTGTTAACGGTAAGTCTTTCTCCCCGACTGGTGAGCCAGTCGAAAGACTTCCGTAACAGAAAGGAAACTATGAATAATCTAATTGATATAAACTGTGAGGCTTGTGACTACACAATCTACAGAGTGGATACACTCAACGAAGTTGACTATAGAATCCACCTATGTAGAAAGTGTGACTTAGATATTCGCCAATCACGTTATAGATATGAACTTGTGAATCACCTGAGCAAGCTTGATAAATGATATCTATCTATCTGTATTCCCACGACTAGTGAGTCTGGAATACAGACAGATATATATTAAATATATATATCAAGACATGCTTATGTCTATTACTAATGTGTAGCTGAACAATAAGTAGGCTACGGAAGGAGATTAACATGAGCGAAACTAAAGTAGCGAGAGCTACATCTAAAAAGCCACAATACAAAGTTGTATGTGGATTAACAGGTGAGGAAATCACCGAGTATCGAGATATGCTATTCATCTCAACCTATATAGACGGTGAAAAGAAATCGATACCACTCCACCTAAACAAGTGGGCTATATTGGAACTCCATAATGGAAGTCCAACTAGTAAGAAATCAAGAGCAGCTAATACTGCGACTGATACTTCTGAAGTAGTTGAGACTGAGACTATGGATGAAAACGAGCCTGTTTAGTAGGTAAGTCGTTAGAGTCTGTTGGGACGTCCCCTTGTCCTGATAGACTCTATAGGACTTATCCAAGTCCTAATGTAATTCAATCTAAGAGAAAGGAAATCTATGAATGAATTAAAGTTCAAGAGCAAGAAAGTATGCAGAGTATGTCTGTATCCTATCGTGTTCTATAAGGATGCATACTACAAGAAGGGTGCAAACGGACAATCATATCCGCTGAACATCCATTACGTAGACTGTGCAAGTAAAGTCTTTGTTGAAGGACTTAACGCATGGGAAGTTAGTAGTAGAGAACTATCTAAAGTCCAACAAATGCGATTAGTCTTTAGATAAAGACAATCCATTATTAGCAAGAGTAATAGATAATGGAAGGAAAGATATGCGATTCAAATTAATGTCGGAATATCTAGCACATGTACATAATCATTGGATGGATACAGCTAATCCAACTGATGAAGAAATAGATATAGCTGAAGATTACTATATAATTCTAAAGAACTTTATCTTTAGAGGTAATGAAAGAAAGGAAACTATGGTAAGTAATAGACCTACTGCCAATGATATTGAAGCTACATTGATAGCAAGAATATATAATGTATCCTTTGAAGACGCTAAAAATGGTACATGGACTACAAAATACGAAGAAGAATAAGATGGCTGCCCTTGTATTTCGGTGCGAGGGCAGTATAATAGTAGCAACGGAGGGCAACTATGAACGATGAAGAACAATGGAAACATTGGAATCAAGATGACATCAATCAATCGATTGGTAATACTCTAGCGAGTATATTTAATGTCATCGAATCACAGCAAGAATTAATAGATATGATTGCTGAAGTAATTGGCTTATCGCCAGACGAAGAAGAATAATAAACAAATATGTTTTCCTTCTCGTGTCGACTAATACCTTCACGAGAAGTAAAACATTAGAGAAAGGAAAACTATATGGAAGAATTAAATCCAGAAACCTGGGATGAACTTGATAAAGAAGCACTGATGCAAGTCATAAGGTGGACAATTAATGACGTTAATACTTGGGCTAACAACGATAGTGTTGACGAAAAAGTACGTGGATTTGCAGCCATGCTAGAAGAAGCAATTCTATACCAGATAACTAAAGAGTTGCAGAAACTAGAGGAAGAATAATGAGTAATAAACCAATTGATGCTACTTATCTTGTTAATTCTGTAACAGATTGGGAATGGCAAGACGGAGAAAGTCAAGAGGAGGAATAATGGCTAACAAATATACGTTTAAGTATGAAGGTGAGCGTTCCTTCTTAGCACCGTCACTAGAGCAAGCACTTGAGATGGCAGAGAAGGACCTTGAATATATACATAAGAACTTAAACATGAAAGTGTTTAATATATCTGGTGATACAGAGTTCAAAGCAGAAGGGACAATCTAATGCCAAACTGGACAGACAATCATCTAAAGATTCAAGGTAATGAAGAAGACATTACAAGATTATTAGATGATACAAAACTAGGAGAAGAGATATATCTCACCTTAGCTAAACCTATGCCAGCAGTATTCAAAGATATACATGAAGGATTTTGTACTATCGATGGAGAAAAAGTTGATGTATGGAGAGGTGGTACTAGGTCAGATGAACTAGGACCAAGAGGTGAAGATGCAATTGCTGTAAAAGATGATGAGAAATCTGAGATGCTTAAATTATATGGTACATATAAGAGAAGTGATTGGCAGTATATAAACTGGGGAACTAAATGGGGAGACTCTGAAACAAAAGTAGTCTATGAAGATGATGGCTATATAGAGATAAAATTTAATAGCCCATGGAGTGAGCCATATGTACTGCTTGATTATATAGCTAGAGAATATAATTTATCTATAAAGAATAGAGCAATAGATGAATTTGATTTTGAAGGTGAAAATATAGTCAAGACAGAATTTCCATTGGATTGTACACATGAAGAGCTTGTGAAAGAAACTTCCGAGCAAGTGTATGCAATGCAGAAAGCAATTGAGGCTTTGTAATGGAAGAAATCAAATCAAAAGAGATGATAGCTTACATGAGTTGTGCTTTATGTATGGAAGAATTGCCAGATGATATGTCACCAAGAGAATATGGAAACCTAGAGATAGGAATTAACATAGACAATCAAATGCTAATTGGATGTGCAAGACATGATGAACATGTTGGTGCATTCACACTACATGAACAAGTAAACATGGAAGCTATGGAGAGAGGATGTGATTGTTGTAATGACTGATGTATATCAAATGGTTGACACAAATTATAAAGTAAAAGATAACTGTTTAACAGTTGACTTTTATTTCAATAATGATATAGATATTCTAGAAGCAACTGAGCAGATAGATGAATTAGTATCATTAGCTGATGATGATGAAAGTTTTACTTTTACTTCACATAGACCAGCTATATATACTGTGTCACCTATGAGTGACATAGCAGATAAAGTTAAATAGATTTTCCTTAACGCGATTGATAAGGATAGCTATTCACACTGGAAGTTTCATAGTTTACTTCCCTTATACTGGCAACAGCATAAGACCAGAGTGTGAGTAGCCTGTAGCACATAGGTTAAAGTACCAATGTAATAAGAGAGAACGATTAGCTAATCTTATCCTGTGTGTTACAGGGTACATAAATAGCACACGTCAGAAGGTAGGTTTGTACCTGACTTACTTGCCCTGTTAAATAGGTATAGACTTACCTTCTGACCTGTGTTTTACTAGTGTCTTACACAGGTCAAAACGTAAGACAGAAGGAGAACTATGATTACAGTTATAGAATCCTCGGAACAAAAGCAAACGAAATATATCGTAACGATTTCTTATGTGGCTGGAGACAGTCATGACGATAAGAATCTAATGCCAAAGGGTGACGACAAACCTAGGCAAATGATATATAGATGCTACGTATGGGCAACCAGTATGGTTGATGCTATACGACAAGGCGTTGAAGCAGTGAATATAGAGAAAGCTGAAGTGATGTCTGATTTTGTTACGAGTCATCCTTTGTATGGTGGTAACGATAGTTTCACTAGAGATGAAATTAAAGATATGTATCAACAGGCCATTGAGATGGGAATATTCCAGACGTGGATGATGATACAACCTACTGCTATACAATGTAACTTAGTAGATGATGAAGATACACTCAAAGACATGACAGTCGAGAGTGTAATGCATCATGCTAGTCATATCGGTGACGAAGCAGAAGATTTCCTGAAGGAGGAAGGTAATGATACCTGATGGAATGAGACCGGCAACACCACCAGAACCATACAATAACAGGAAGGGTAAGCAACCCAAGCTGTTAACTGATGACAAAGTAAGAATACTTTTGTCACAGCCAGAGTCATGGTACATAATAGGTACACAAGACAAATGGATTAGTGGTGTCAAGGCAAACATTGAGTCTATGACTCAAAGAAATATCTCACACTTGAAAGATAAAGGTAAGTTTGAGATACAACAAAGGAAAAATAAGGACGGACAAGTAGATATCTATTGTCAATTTGTCCCCTATGAATAGAGAAAGGAGCTAACATGACCGACTTAGATTGTTGGAAATTGATTGGTTCTGTGCTAGGAAAGAGTAGAAGAGTCTTACTCTTCGGCCCTCCTGGTACCGGAAAGACGTATAGTGCTGTTAAACAGTCGCCTCCATTAGATATGGATGGTAAGCAGAATGTTTATCAGATAACTATGACAGAAGATACCGCAGCTGCGAACCTTGAAGGGTTCTTTAAGCCCGCTAAAGATGGTGGGTTTGAATGGCATGACGGTATTGCTATACAAGCATGGAGAAATGGTGGAAGATTGGTTATCAATGAGATAGACCATGCATCACCAGATGCCATGACTTTTCTACACGCTATTCTTGATGACCAAGATATAGCTATGTTGACATTAAACAATGACAGTAAGGAGACTGTGAAACCTGCTGAGGGTTTTCAGGTGGTAGCTACCACTAACAGTCCGCCTGAGTCATTGCCTTTAGCGTTAAAGGACAGGTTTCCTGTAAAGATATATGTTGACACGATACATCCTAAAGCTATGGAGAAGTTTCCAGATGAGTGGCATGATGTAATCAATGATACCACGTTAGTGGAAGACCCGGAGGAACGTATCTCAGTACGTGCATGGACAGAGTTCTTTGCATTGCAAGAGAAGGGTTTCTCACCAGAGGGTGCAGCTAAATTAGTCTTCGCTGATAAAGCAGAAGAGTTAATAGATGCTGTGACCCTTGCTAATGCGTAGGGATAAGGCTTATCCATATCCTGAAATAGTAACTGGTGATAAGTGGACTGTTGAAGGTACGCCTGATAACAGTCCAGCAGCCAGTACAGATAATCTCAATAAGCAAATGCATGTCCCTTTGGACAGGCAGTGTGAGAACTGTGGCATAAATCACAGTCGTATGATTAGAAGACATGAACTTGGTCACGCCAAGTGGAGTCCTAAGACAATGGGTAAGTTAAAGCCCGGTGTTAGAGCTGAAGCAGTAGAAGTACTAGAAGAGATAAGAGTTAACTACTTGTTATTGAAATCTAGATTACCTATTGAAGAACCAACTGAATGTATAGAACAAATAAGAATAAAGTACATGAAGATGGTTTATGAATCAAGCCTAGCATCATTAATACTATACGGCCTAGCAAGTATGTGGATGGTACCTAAACAAAGTGAAGGTAATAGCTACTACAGTCATAGGTGGGGAGTAGAGTATCAAACTCTACTTGAATGTATAGATATAGCAGATAACGATAGTAACTTAACAGACTTAAGAAAGGCTGAGTTACAATTTGTTAGAAAGGTATGTGACAGATTTTATTATGATATAACACGTCATAATACAGGACAGACACCTAGCTATAACAAAGTAAAGAAGAACGCAGAGAAGTTAAGTGCAATACTTGACCAGTTCTTAGACAAACCTAAGCCAGAAGAAGTATTCAAACCAGAAGTAACTAGTGAGGGTACTAAAGGTGAAGGTGAGGAAGAGACAGAGTCAGAAGGTGATGGTGAATCCAATGAACTAGACGGAAGTGTAGATTCATTAGAACGCAGAACCCGTAAAGACTTGACTGATATGATATACAGAAGTAGTAACGGAGTAGGATATTGGGGAGAGATGGAAACACATAATCCTCCATTGACTGTGAACTTACAGAGTAGACTGAAGACAGGTAGGGCATATCGTCCAGCTGACTTCGGATACAATCCTAAGTATATCAATAGATACTGCATTGATAGAAAGATATTCAAACAGAAACAACATGTATATGGTGGAACTATATTAATAGATGCATCAGGTTCAATGTCGTTTGATGGTGAGGATATCCTAGAGGTAATGCAAGAGTTACCTGCTGTAACTATTGCTATGTACAATGGTCTCTATGATGGAGGTCATCTACGTATCATAGCAAAGAATGGTATGAGAGTAACAGAAGAGTATCTAGACCAATGGTCAGGTGGTGGGAACCTAGTAGATGGGCCTGCCCTAGAGTGGTTGAGTACAATGCCAGCCAGGCGTATATGGGTATCAGACATGCATGTGTTTGGTGCAACAGGTGCGACTGATGGTTTCAATCTATTGAAAGAAGTTAATGATTTATGTAAGAGACATAGGATAATTAACTTGAAAGATATAGAAGAAGTTAAGGAGCATGCTTTAAAATTAAACATGTGATACAGTGGTAAGGATTAATGGTCATCCCGCAAGGGAGCAGAGACCTCCTTTCCTCTGTTAAGCCTTAATCAGAAGGAGCTTAGAGCCGGAAGAGAACTCCGGACAAGGTAATTCAATGATGTCAACAATCAACCTATAGTGAACACTCCTTCGCTTACCCCTTTAGTTCTGCCGTCCGGGCTTTCCTCACTCACGAGGACATAAACAGTAACAAGACTTTCGTGGTCTTAGGATAGACCACTCATCGTTCGTTCGTTTAAGCCCTACCGCAGAACTTCCGGGGTTACGCGAAGAATGAATCAAATTATTTATATAAATACCACACATACTATTAAAAGAATGTAACATGAATAGTATGAAAGATATAGATAGTCTGTTGAAAGAAGCAGAAAAAGGAAAACAATCATCAATATCTGAAAGGATAACTGATGATGCTATGCCTTTCTGGCAGGGATGTGAAGAACGTATAATGGCAGGTCGCCAACTTAAACCATATGTAGTACATAGATTACTACGTGAAGAGTATGGTATTAAAATAAGTGAATCAGCTGTACGTAAACACTTCATGAATTTGGCAGAACAGCATGGCGAATAATAAGAAAAAAGATATAGACGAGCTGTTTGCTGAGGCTGAATCACAAAAGATTCAGGAACTTAAAGCAGATAACTTAAGAATACTTAGGCAATTAGATAAAGCTAAGAACAAAAAAGCTGACTTAATTGATGCTATGTATGAGGCTGTATCTACGAACCTAAGAACATGGGATAAACCAAAGATTCCCAAACCTACTATTAAGAAGAAACAAAAGACGGCAGAAGAAATAGCTGTTGCTATCTTGTCAGATGTACAACTTGCAAAGGTAACACCTGATTATGATACGAATGTAGCTGAAGCAAGGGTGGTTGAGTACGCTAATAAGATAGTGGACTTGACAAACATTCAACGCAACGCACACACAGTAAAGAAGTGTGCGGTTCTTGTTGCTGGAGACATAGTAGAAGGGGAGCTTATATTCCCAGGCCAATCACACTTAATAGATTCAAGTCTATATAGCCAAGTGACAATAGATGGTCCAAGAATCTTGACAAAGTTCTTTGACATATTACTTGCTAACTTTGAGGAAGTAGATGTTACTTGGGTGATAGGGAATCACGGTTCCCTAGGAGGGAGAGCCAGAAAAGACTATCATCCTGATAGTAATAGTGACAGAATGCTAGGAAAGATAATGGATATGGTATATGTAGATGAGAAAAGAATATCATTTATGATACCTGACAGTATAGGAGACAACCATTGGTTTGGTATTGCTGACCTTGGTAAGAACTGTAGATTCTTTGTATGGCATGGAGATAATGTACGAGGACATGGTGGATTTCCATGGTATGGTTTCGGTAAGAAACTAATGGGGTGGAAAACACTAGCAAGTAATGGTTTAATGCCTGACTTTGACTATGCAATAGCTGGTCACTTCCATACACCTACAACAATGTACGTTAATGACATTAGGTTATGGGTTAATGGAAGCACAGAGAGCTACAATACTTATGCACTAGAACAACTAGCTAGCATGGGTAGGCCCTGTCAGTACCTGTTGTTTGCTAAGCCAGGTCACGGAGTTACTGCTGAATACCTTGTAAATTTAGAGGATGTATAGCTATAATAAACATATGGCAAACTTAATTGTCAAGTCTAAATGGAAGTTAAGTAGTATAGAATACAATGGTATTGGTGAGAAACCAATAGTAATACTAGCTAATGACCAAGGTGATGTGAAGTTTGTGCCACTAGAACGGGGCATTACTAACGTTGCAGAACTAGTAGACTTGGGTAAAGAAGAGGAAGAATAGATTTATCTTATTCGTTCGTTAGACTTTCGACTTACTCACGAATAAGATAATATAAATAAGGAAAGGAACTGTTATGAATAATAACGTTGACTTGTTGTCCCCATTCCCACAAGAAATGGTGCGTAAAGCACCTGCTGGGAAGTTTGGAGACTACGTACCACACGCTAATTATGTAGAAAGACTACGTGATAGTGGTGTTACATACTCTTGGTCATGTGAACCTATCTATGGTACATATGGTGGAGAGAAGAGAATAGTAGGTGCTAAAGGCACCATTACTATAGAAGGTAAGGGTTCATTCGATGGATTCGGAGATGTAGATACTTTTAAGTTATCTAACTCTAAGTTCAATGATGGGTCTAACCTTAAAGACGCAGAGTCTGATGCATTCAAGAGAGCCTGTATGAGGTTTGGTCTGGGTGTAGAGCTTTGGTCTGGTAGTAAACAGACTGAAGAAGAGGCTAGAGCTGCAGTAACTGAAGATAAGATTGAAGTTACTAAAGTTGATATGCGTAAGAAGGAGAACAAACCTTCTGCTGAGGATAAAGAAAGAATGAATGACATTATGGATAGCATTGTAGGAAATGATACATAATGCAAGACATTAACTTTATCGCAGAAACAGTTAAGACTATGTGTAAAGATGTTGAGTCTACTGAAACTATAAAGAAGATAGTAGGTTCAGCTAATCAATACGCAAAGTTACGTAAATTTCCAATGGATAAATCTCAATGGACAGATGAACAGCTTGATATGTACTTTACATACATAGAAAAAATTGTTGATATGCCTACTGAGTTTACTCAAGGTGACTTTGATACTATGAAGATAGAAGAAAAGTTATCAGCTGTTGGAATAGAAACAGAAAACATAGAGCCAGGCATACAAGAAGCTGGCGATATGTTAGGAGGAGTAGTAAAGAAGATGGCAGAACAGAATAAATATCGTGATGACCTTAAATGTCCTTACTGTCAGTCTATGGTATATGACAATAGGAATAGTAAGAAGGGTGAGAAAAGCCCTGACTTCACGTGTTCTAGCAATGACCCTGCTGTATGTGGTGGTCATACTGGTAAATGGCGTAAGTCATGGTGGCTAGATAACTCTGATATTCCTAAGGAATGGAACTTGGAAGGAGAGAGTAATGATTCCTGAATCATTTAGAGGTGTACAAGTACCTCAACATATAAAGAATAAGACACAGTTAGTAGCATGGGTATTAGAAACCTTTATGGAATCTGACCCTATAACTAATTGGGAATTTGTGACAGAATTATATTGTCATAGATTTGGTGGAATATTATTTAACCTTAGAAAAGAAGGTTATAAGATAGTAACTCTACCTACAAAGAAGAAGGGACTAGTAAGTTATTACTGTACTGAGTTACCTTCGAGTAGCACTGCTACCATTAGCTAATGATAGAAGTAATAGTCGGGTGTTTGTTTCCTATGATGCTTACACCTGACAGTCTATCTGATTTCCAAGAATGCCGAGTCACTGAAGAACATATAGAAAATGTAATTCCATGGTATTCATTGGTATCAGATTACTTTAAAGAGGAAGACATCCCGCGTGCTTTAGGGATTATACATTGCGAGAGTAGTGGTAGACCTACTGCGATAGGGAATAACACTAACGGTACAAGGGATGTTGGACTCTGGCAGTTTAACGATAACACCTGGGCATGGTTAAAACCTAAGCTAGGTATAGTAAGTGATAGGACTAATCCAAAGGTAAGCACAGCAGTTGCTGCTTGGTTAGTCTACAATGATGGATGGTATCATTGGAATAGTAGTAAGCACTGTTGGAAAGGAACTAGTAATGACTTATTGTATGTTGAAAAGAAATCATAATGCTATATAAAAATCAGAAAAAGATTGTTGATAAGTTTAAACATGACTTAAACAATCTTAAGAACTTAACATGTGAGTTATGTAATGCAAGTTATATAACTGACTTTGAATTAGTTGAGTATTGTCCTGATTGTATAGAGAAATTACAAGACCAATTGAACGAGGAAGGGAGAAACCTTGAGTAAAGAACCTAAGATAGACTTAGATAAAGTACCTAATATCTTTGATAGTCCATTGACTATGAAAGAATGGGGTAATCAATTTGTTACTGCATGTGGTAATCATGTATTTAAAGTACAACCTAATATGATAAAACTTAGAATGTTAATGGAAAGATTTGTATTAGATTATAACAAGCAACTGGGTGAACTAGACCCATTAGAAGAAGAGGAATAATGAAGAAAACACCAATGCTAACTAAGACTGCAAACGATAGAATAAACTATATTATGAGAGACTTGTTATCTCAAGGTTATAGTGGAACGATGTTAGGCGAAGAGTTTTATAAAACTACTAATCCTGCCTATAGATTCGCAGCTTTTATGGCACTTGATATGCAAGAATCTATTGGATTTGTTCCATCTAAACAATTAGAAGATATGATTACATTTGTTGTTTGGGGTGGAGAAGAGGAATAATGGAAGGTTATGAATACCCCTATTATTCGCCTACTCATACATCAAGTGGAGAAGAAGAATAATGAGAAAATATATATTTTATTTAATCTTGATAATAATTTTAATAAATATATTATTTACAATTAAAGATATTTGGCTTATCCAAGTATAGAAAAAAAGGAGGAATTTGGGGTGGAGAAGAAGAATAATGTTTAAGAGAACAAAAAGATTTCTATGGAAGATAGAGGAATGTCTTTACTTTATAGAGGTAAAGATAAGTAAATATATAAGGAGGAAATATGGCGGGAAATACATTTAAAGCATTTTCCAAAAGAGAAGAGAGAAACCACACTACATCTAATGATAGTAGAGATAAGTTTCTCATGTGGCAGAAAGAAAAGAAAGCAATAGCTGATGACCTATACATCTTTGGAGGTAGAAGGTTGTTAGGAGTAACTAATAAAGATGTGCCTATCTATGCATCTTATTCAGTGGATAGAGATACACTAGAAATAAAGGTAGCGTTGACACACGACATGGAAACAATACGTAAATCTAAGCTGTGTCCTAGAAAGATAACAGTTGGATTGAATGAGAACTCACCTGATTTAGATTGGTCTATGAGACCTAAGACTAAAGCAGACCATGGTGAAGTTACACAAAAGACTTTAAATTATATAGAAGACTTGTTTGCCATAGCAGAGAGTCCTACTAGGGCTAAAGTTAATGGTAAATGTAGTAGCTTATTGTTTATGTGGGTATCTAATTGTATATATACAGGTAGTACAGAAAAGAATAAAGCTTTATGGCATGATATAAAGACACAGTGGAGATTTCCATCTGGTGCGTACTTTACAGTATGGGGTTAGATATGAAAGATAATAAGTTAGATACATGTGAAACATTTATGGATGATAACGGTACATACATTACCATATGCAGCACTCCAAGACATAAAGGAAAAGATGGAGAGACAGTAATCTTCCATGGATGAAAAAAATTTATAGAAGACGTAAGAACAAAACTCTTGACGTCCTACGGTTTACCGTAGTTTTTAGCTTTCCTAAATAAATCAGCTCTACCTTGAAACTTTAATCCTCTGTATACATGTGCTTGGTCTTCAGCAGTTAGAGTCTTTTGTTTGCTACTAACCTTACCGAATGCAACATCAGCTATAGCTTCATTCTGTGCTATTCTTCTGTTCAATTCACCTGGACCTAACCCATGATATCCCTTACCAGTCATAAACCTTTTATCTTCTCCAGTAGGTTGATACTTCTGTGTAGGTTTTTGATATTCCTTTGTAAAATTTTTTCTCATTGTTAAATATTTAGCAAACACAGATTTTCTATACGCTGATTTATCTGCAGCATCTAATTTATCATAGACACCTTTATGAACACCTAACTTTGTATATGGATTCTTAGCCATTAATCCTACTTAGTAATTTGTTTTTTAGCGTATGTCTTGATGACTGCTAATGCAGCACCACCACCAGCTAACGCAGCTAACTGGAGCGCTCCAGCATCTACACCAACTAATGGAGCGACAGTCAAGGCGCCGATAAAGGCCTCGATGAATGTCCAAACGGTTCTTTCGATAACGTCTTTTAGTTCTTCACTCATTTTATAACTCCATGCTTCGTTCCAAGGGGTCCACGCCACATCCTTCTTGAATGTACCTTCAGATGTTCTTGCTCTAATCTTATTAAACATACTACTTAGTATAGTCTTCAGGTTTCTTTTTACCTAATCCACTCTTACTTAATATGTCATCTAATTGTGTTGCTGCTAATCCAGCTAATGCTATTGCAGGCATTCTCTTGTAGAATTGTTTAGCTACTGTAGCTGCTACGGCAGCAGCTTTAGCTGCATCACCACCTAATTCTGATAAAGCTTTCTTATATACTGATTTATATTTAGGAGAATCTATTGGATTCTTTGCATAATTTTTACTATCAGCTTTCTGTCTATTAACACTTGTAGGTATTGTACCTCTTGCTTCCATATTCTTTACCCAGTTCTTATGTTCTATATCTTTATTTATAAAGTATTGTTGCGCTCCTACTTTTTTAATCTCAGCTTCTTTAATAGCTTCTGGACTACCTTGAGATGGAGGAGTATCACTTGGTTTATAACCTTGAGTACCTTCTCCAAATCCTTTTTCTGGTCCTTCTACTTTAGCTAAAGCTTCTGTTACTAAAGGTGCTTCAGGTGTACCACCAGCTTTTACATTAGTTAATTTAGATAAACCTCCTTGTGTAGCTTTAATATCTTTTTTTAAAGATTTTACTTCAGCAGCTGTCTCTGGTACTGATACACCAGCATCAAGCATTTTATTTTTAAGTCCTTCTAAAAATTTTAATTCTTTTTGTTGTTTTGCAAGTTTAACTTCTAATGCATTTCTTTGTATAATCTGATGGTCAGCTATAGGAAACTTATCTGTAACTGTTTTACCTAATTCTTTTTGAACAGGTACTTTACCTTCTACCCATATGTCATCACCCACACCCATATCTCTAATAGGTACTGTAGTTTGACCAAACATCTTATGTGCTATAGCTCTAGTAGTAGCTTTACCTGAACGTTGACCATAGATACCTTCTGGTGAACCAATTAAATCTTCTGACCAAGCACTAGCTTTAGGCGTACCAACTGATTCAGATGTACTTTCTATAAGTTTATCTGTATAATCTAATCCTTTAAACTCACTAGCTCTCTTAACTATGGCTTCAGTTTCTAATTGTTCTACTGATTTACCTAACTTCATACGTTCAATTTGTTCTGCTTCTTCTAGCTTTGCAAATTCTCCTGCTAAAGATTTTTGAACATCTTCAGTTATATTAGGAGTTTCTTTTAAATATTTATCTATAGTTCCTTTTTCTTGTGTATAAAAGTTAGTCATTCTACTTATTTCTGACTCTGTATATGAAGTAGAACCAGTAAATGTTTGCCAGTTAGTTGCTTTACTAACACCAGTTTGTAATTTACCTTCAATTGATGGAGTTCCTTTAGGTGCTTCGATAGCCCCAGCTTGTAGAGCATCCTCTTTTAACATTCGATTTAATAATGTTCTTTCTTTTTTATTAAGTTTCTTACCAGTAGCTGGATTAGTACCACTCTCTGCTATTGATTGTAATTTTTTTAATTCATCAGCACCAAAACCATCACTTACTCCTGTAATATTTTCTTCTACAATTTGTGAACCGAAGTCTGCTACACGTTGTTGTTGCTTAAGTGGGTCACCAAATTCTGGAGTATCACCATAGTCTATCTTTATTTCAGAGTCACCTGTAGGTACTTCTGGTTCATCTCCGAACTTTATACTTCTTTTAAATTGTATTGGTTTAGGCATTAATCTATCTTTCTTCCATCAAGTTTAGCAGATACTACCTGGATTTCTCCACTTATCTCTTGTAGTTTCTCCATTACTGTACTTGTAAGTATGACATCATCAGTTGACTTATTAGATAGTTCTTGAACATCACCATCATAATCTATATAAGTTACCTCAACGTCTAAGCCAGCTTCAATAGCTGATTGAACACGTGGGTAAACAAACTTATAGGCGTCAACACTACTACCAATAAAGCCATCCTTAGCTATTCTATTGTTAGTTTGAGTGTTACCTAGTATTAAACAACCAGCAGTATGCTCATCAGTATTACCTGTATGCCATAAGATATACTCAAATCCTGGTACATCTTGTACCCATATCATGCCTTTATGAAAGTCACCATACTTTGATGCATATCTTGTATGAAATCCACCAACAGTACGTAGCTTTAGCTTGTAAGTACCAGCTGGTATTCTTGTTTCTCCGTAAACCTTAACATCTCTCTGTTCATCTTCTAATGTGTATGCAAGAAATGTACGCTTACCTCTGTCAACTTCAAATAGCAATCCTGATGTAGAGTCTTTACCACTACTAACTCTTAATACCTCATACTTCATTATTATCTTTTACCTTTACGGCCAGTCTTGTAAGCTTTCTTCTTACCCTTCTTGGTTATTGGCATCATACCTCCTAATTTTTACTTGATAACTTGTACACCCTAGGTTAACACAAGTTTTGTATTTCTTAAAGAACTTCAAAATATCTCCACAATCAGAACATTGGTTTATTAATTTTGTAATGTTACCTACTTGTAGTAGCTTTATTACTTTTATCTTTTCTGAATCCTATGGTTAATAACCATACACCTAATGTAATTAAAGTCGCAAGACCTGTAACCTGTTGAGCTGAACCAGTAAGAGTAAGCGTAGCAATAACTAAACCTACTAAAGTCCAACTAAGATTTAAAGTTTCTTTAATTATGGTAATAAACCAAGACCATAGTTTTTTAAACATTAATAACCTTTAGTGCCATATTTGTTTTTACTTTTTTTAGTATGAAACTCTGTACCACCAGGTCCTAATGCACGTTTAGTACCTTTATAAATACCTTTACCAGCTTCATATCCCCATGCTGTAATGCTTGCAGCTTTACCAATTTTAAAAGCAGTACCTATATTTTTAGAAAGGGAACCAGTTCTTGCTGCTATAGCTTTTTTGTTAGCTTCATTTTGTAAGTAACCTTTAGGAATAACAGTAAAAGGATTTTTAGTACCCCCTCCTATACCTGTGTATGGTGCTTTAGGTCCTGTGTATTTAGGATATTGTTTAGTTATAACTTTTTTATAAATATTACTTACTTTAGGTGAAGAAATGAGACCTAATTTATATAATTGGTTTTGATATTTTAAATTTCTAGCTACTTTCATAGTAGTTTGTAAAGGTGTATCTAAAGAAGCTTTAGGTATCTTACCTAAATGTCCTCTAAAATTATGATAGTCTCTTCTTGCCATTATGATTTCCTCATTATAAATGCTGCCATACTAGCTATTCTAGTCAAAATTACTGGGACTACAACTTCTTGAGCTTTTTCTCTCTGGTCTTGTGTCATATCATCACCAATATTATCAATGGTTATCTCTTGTATATTATCAAAGTCCACAAAAACTTCTATTGGATTCTCTAAGAACTCCTCATACTGTACCTCTGTAACAACATCAGCAAGTGTATAGTTCTCTACATCCTTATTTTCTACAGCTCTCTCAACATATTCTTCTACTGCTGTAGCTACTACTTCATCTTCTTTAACAGCTTCAGCAATAATCTCAACATCCTCAGCTTCTACTTGTAATATTTCAGCAACAACTTCTACCTGTTCTTCAGTAAGTTCTTCTATCTCTTCAATAGCTTCTTCAACTACAGCCTGTACTACATCCTGTGTTTCCTGTGTGGCTTCGGATAGATTCTGTACACCAACATCATTAACTTCTTCTAAGACTTCAATAACCTCTTCGGTTTCAAGTTCTTGTACAAACTCTTCGATAGCTTCTTCTTTGGCTTCCTCATACTCAACTAACTCCTCTTCAGTAAAATCTTCTATCTCTTCTTCAGTAGCTTCAGGTATATCAATAACGACAATCTCTTCTAGCTCTGCAACTTCTTCCTCAACCATCTCCTTAGAAAGAACTTCTTCATCATCTGGTTCTTCAAAGATGTCAAATATTTCAAAGACTTCATCTTCTTCCTCTATAATTTCCTCAACAATTATAACTTCTTCTTCTATTAGTT
>Ga0080013_1001376_pt1 | contig 32546 bp, 38 predicted proteins | sample ETNvirenome_6_85_FD_69236 | JGI IMG/M metagenome (GOLD analysis project Ga0080013, IMG submission 69236) | Marine viral communities from the Pacific Ocean - ETNP_6_85 (SPADES assembly) (version 2) | ecosystem: Environmental > Aquatic > Marine > Oceanic | place: Pacific Ocean | collected 2013-06-19
CAGTATGTCCTGGTGAGATAACTTCATCTCCAGGTTTTACACCAGCCGCTATTAAACATGTATGTAACGCTGATGTACAAGAGTTATGAGCTATAGAATATTTACTTAGAAATACTTCTGAATATTTTTTTTCTAATCTACTTACAAAAGGATTTTTCTTTCTTTGTAAGTTTTCAGAATCTAAAACTTCTAAAATATAGTCTATTTCAGTTCCGTTATACTTACCATTATTGTCATTTTTTATTTTATCCATATAATTCATAATACTTTAATTTACGAAATAATTATATTTGATCCAACTCTTTTTTTTGATTTTCTTTCCATTCTTCTTCCAAGTGATAATTTATATCAATAAAATCTTTATTTTCATCAAGATAATTAATAACATCATTCAATGAAAAATTTTCTTCCATATTAGAAATCACATTTTTAAAGAAAATAAAATCATCTTCATAATCTAATGTCATTCTAATATCTTTCTTTTTATATAAATCAGGAACATCTGTTAGTTTTTTTACTTTTAATGATATATCCTTTAAAAAATTAACCATATCGTGAGGTTCTACAGTTCTACCATCTAAAATACCTAAAATTGTTTCTAATGTTTCAACTTTTATTCCATATACATCATTATATAAACCTTGGCCATCTACAAAATCATTATCCCCAATCTGTTCAAAACATAAATCAGCTAAACCAACATCATAAAATAAATCATCACCATCAGCTGTAACAAAAACATCTATATTAAATTTCTTACACGCTCCATTCCATCTTTCTAATTTATTTTCTACACTACCCCTAAAATAATCTATACCATTTTTTCCAGCTATATCACATAAAATGTTATCTCCATCTAATGTAGTAGTACATAAGACAATCTTATCCGTATATTTTGATTTTTTGACACTATCTATAACATATTCAATAGTATACTTATCTTTTATTTTTAATATAGATTTATTTGGTAATCGTGTAGAACCGGTTCGTACAGTTATGAATATCGCTTTGTTTTTTTTCACTATTTACCTACATTCTTTATACCACTAAAAATATCATACCAATGTAAACACAATTTTTCTGGTTCATAACCATCAATAAATCTTCTTCTTATTTCTTCATTCATACTTTGATTTAACTCATTAAAATTATCTAAAACATAATCTATCTTTTCTTCTAAATCAGACCAATCATACTTAACATCAATATATGTTTTACCTGCTTCATAAATATCAGGTTTTGTCCTAACCATATCTTGATTTGGTTTAATCATTATAGTACCAAATTGCATACATTCAAAATCTCTAAAACAAATTTCACCCATACCAAAAGGTGAAAATGAAATTTTAGAATACCACAAATTTCTAACATATTTCTCAAAAGGCATTCTTGTAGTTAACATCTCATATTTATCATCAAATGATTGTAATTTATTCCAAAGACCTTTTCTATGACTTGTATAAAATTTATCATTCCTTGACTTGTGATCTCTATTAATAGGAACTGATTCTTTAAATATAGCACAAAGATCAATACTTTTCTCCGTATTTATAGCATACATCTGTCTATACGAAGGAACTAACCAACCAACATTCCAACCAGTTAATTTAATTCTTTCCCATTTTTTAGGAGTAATATTATAAGACAAATCTAAATCACTTCCATTACCCCAGAACCACTTATTATGTGCATATGGAACTTTATAATCTTTCCTTGAATTTAATGTTTGATTTTTAAAAAGATATATAGCTTTACTTTTATCAAATACTTCATAACCACCCATTAATGATGTAGAATCAGAACCTTCAAATAAAAAATAATCACCACCTTCGGTAACTTTATTTAGATTTTCCAATCCCCACTCTGTACTATCTTTAAGAGATTTCTTTTTGTTCATAAAATCTGACATACCAACAAACATATAATCAAAATCATCAGAATCAGTTATATCTATACTATAATCTCTTAACTTATCTTGTATAAAAAATAATGGTCTAAATGTTGGTTCGTTTCTATCTTTTTGTGGATTTAATATTTTAACTTTAATCATTTTGTCCTCCAATGGTACTATAAAACTTATTTTGTTTTTCTTGTCTATCTATATCTTTAGGATGATAGAAACAAAACTCTTCTTCTTGTGGTAAGAATGTATGTTCTTTATATCCAGTTATTACTTCATGTACTTTATTCTTCCACATAATGTTTGGTCTGTTTCTCCAAATTCTTCCTTGATAATCTGGGAAGTTTATCCAACCTTTTTCATTGACATTCCAACCCCATTGTTGCATGTGGTCTTGTGTTATACCTTCCACCATATTAACTCTCGGCACCCAATATAAATCTATTGTTGGATTAGCTTCTAATATTGTTTTTATATTTTTCATTAACCATTTATTTGGTAGTTCATCAGCGTCCAAATTAAAAATATAATCTCCACTACACATATTCTTTAAATGATTCTTTTGTCCAGCATAATCTTTTAATAAATGTCTCTGTTCAAATTTGATTTCATGAATTGAACACATTGTATCAAGTATTTCTCTTGTCTTTTCATTACCTGAATAGTCATCAAGAATTACTATCTCGTCTTCTTCATCTTTGTGTTTGACTAAAAACTCAAGTAATTTTAATAATGATTTGTCTTCATTGTGTGTGAGTATACTATAACTTATTTTCATTGAATAAAACCTCGTATTGTTTTGTTTCTTCTTCAGTAAGTTTTAATCCCATTTTTTTCCATTGTTCTAAAAGTTCCTGGTAGTTTTTTCCTCTATAAAAACTTGAAAATTTGTTGTGTATTGTTCTTTTTGAATAATAACTCATTTTTTTATTAGATATGGTTTTACCATCAGTTTTACTAACAGCTTCAACTAATGGTTTAGCATTAAAATTATATCTGACAATTTCTACGCTACTCATTGACGAATATTTATATGTTCTCCAACAACTATATCTTGGTAATATAAATGGTTTTATAATAGTATTATAAATACTCTCTGTTCTTGCAGCTATAGTATCTTTTTCATCCCAAATATTAACTCTTGGAAAATTTGATTTTCTATGTTTATCCCATCCAGTTTTTGTCAAAAAATGTAAAAACATTTTTTCTGTCTCTCCATCTGGAATATAATTTAAATTAAGTCCATGAATTGCCTTTGCTCCACTACCATATCTATCAGTATCTACAACAAAAACCAATGGTAATCTATCTTTTAATTTTTTAATCTTACTATTATATCTAATTAAAATTATTTGACCTGCTTGTATTTCATATTTACCAATAGTTTTTTTATCACTACTCTTTGGAAAATATTTATATTTTCTATGTATCTGTGGTTTTATAGCCATTTACGATTTTTTAAGTTTCGGTAACTGAATACCTTTAGTTTGTCCATCTTTCGGTTTTTCATAAACCTTTAACATAGCGTCAAAAAAGGTATCATAGATTTTATGATTATCAGTATCGAACATTTGTTTATAAAATTGATTTTCATAACCTTCTACAGGATAATTTTTTCTTTCATTTTCTGGAATTTCAATCATTTTAGCAAAAGCCCATACTATATCTTTACCTTTCTCTTTTATAGGATATAACATACCAGTTGGTAAAGTTAATATGGTTGGAATCCAAATCCTATCCATAGCAACCTTAGACCATTCCTGCATATCTTCTGGTAATTTTTTATATTCTTCGTGTTCTTCTTTCTTCTTACCATTAAGTTTGAATTTTTCAGAAGATACATAACCACAATGTATACATTGTTGAGTTTGTATTATCCCTTCACCAATTAAATGTAAAGAACTTTCTTTACACAGATGACAATTTATTATTAAACTTTCTGTTTTCATTATTTATTATTCCTCCTAGATTCTGGTTTTTCTAAAATAGCTACATATTGTCCTTGCCACCATTCATCTCTCCAATGTTCATAATAAGGAACATCCTTAACCTTTTGTTTAGAATTATTTCCACCTTTTCCATGAAGAGAAACCTCATAGTGTACCACATATCCCAATTCATTTATTGCTCTTTTAGCACCTTTTTGTATATCTTCTTCTTGCCAATCATCTACAATATATATAAAAATATCATTTAGAACTTCATCATAAACTGACAAAGATTTATATGTATCTTCTTCACTATGTGGTCCATCATAAAAATATACATTATATCCATTACCTCGGTTAATATTGGAACTTTTAAGAACTTCTAATAATTCAGGATCAAAACAATCTTTCTCATATAAAATTCTTTCGTGATTATTTTGATTTAGTTCAAGAGTACTTGTTACATTAAAAGTAAACTGATCTTTAATAGAGTTTTCCTCATCAAATTGACTAAAATTATCAATAGCTACCATATTTTCAATATTTTTTTCATTCATAAATCCTGATGATATGAAAGTTGATCCTGCCCAAACACCAATTTCAAGATAATTTATTGGCCAATCTGATATAGAACATAAATTATTTAAAAAATGTCTTGTTTTTTGACTTGACATTCCTCCCATAGTCAAAACACCAGCCCCTGGTATTTTAATGTCATAACCACTTTTTTTAAAATCTACTTTGAACTTGTCTTCTAGATGATAATCAAAAGTTCCATCTGGTCTTGTTGGAGAATGTTGATGTATTACTTTGAAATCTGGTGTAATCATTACATTTATACTATTCAATTTAGACTTATGTTCTTCTGCAAGACTAATACTTTTTTTAATATGTAATTCTAATTTATTTACAATAGTTTTTTTATCTACTTCTAAAATCATATGTTAAACCTTTGTTAATTTTGGTAATTTTATTTTTTGTGGTTCGTTCTGTTTGTCTGTATTTATTTTTGATAATTTTGGTAAATTTAAAGAAACTTGAGATGGTACATTTTTCATATGTTTTTCCATAATTTCATCTAATTTTTCTTCCATACCCTTTAAAGTGAATTTTTTCCTATTTTTCTCCATCAAATCCTTAGCTCTTTTTTTAGCTTCCAAAGGGTTACTAAATACATAATTCATAGCTTTAGGAACTGTATCCTCGTGAACAACAAACCAATTACTTTGTTCAACAACAATATCTTTCCAAACCGCTGACTTAGGTACTTGTTTTAAATTTCCAGGTAATAAAAGAGAATCATCTGGATTTAAAAAATCCATATGTCCACTCCAAGAAGTAGTTATGATAGGAGTACCAACCATACTAGCTTCAAGTAATGGTCTACCAAATCCTTCTCCATGAGTTAATGAAACCATACATTTTGTTTTTGGATGATTATATAATTCATTCATTTCTTCATCAGTTAAATCACCATGTAATAAATAAACATTTGGTAATCTAAATTCACTTGGAAATTTATTTTTTATAACTTCTATTCTATTCAAACATTCTTCTTTATCCAAGATTGAAAAACCAGCTCCACTTGTCTTTAAAATTAATGCTGGTTGTCTTTTCTTATTAGCGAAAGTCTGATAAAATATTTTAATTAAAGTACTAATATCTTTTCTATCTTCACCATATCCACCTTTACCCCATAAACCTACAAAAAGATATGCAAACTTTTCAGGAACTTCATCATTTAACCAATCAAAAAACTCTTTGTCCATTTCATCTGTATTTAATGGTTTATAAATATTATCATCTGCTCCTTCAAATAAAACTTCCATTGGTTTTTCAAATTTTAATTCACCAACTTTTTCTTGTTTTCCATCTGGTAAATTATTATATTTATCATATATAGAATTTATAAAACCTTCTTTTGAATGTTCTGATGGAACAATCACAAAATCCATTTTATTACAACCCTCTATCCAAGAATTAGATACAATGTCAGTTTCAATACCAGCAGTTATACCAATATTAAATTTACCATAAGTTTGAAATTCGTTTGGTATTCTAATATCAACATATATATCCGGTTGTTGATCCATTTTAGGGTTTGGTAATATACAATCCAAAATCTTTTTATCAACTTCATTATTTTTATCCAATGCATTTCTTGGACAATCACCCCAACGAACATCCATAATTTTAATGTCATATTTGTCGTGATTAATAAAAGATGTAACTAAATCTCTAGCGTGGTCACCATATCCACTCCTTGAACTAACTGGTGCACATATTAACATCAATTTTTTCATTAAATAACCTCCATTGTATATCGTTCTCTTGGTTTCCATTTTTCAAAAGCAGTTTCCATAGATTCTATAAAAGAATTTGACATAATGATAGAATCCATACCAATCATTTCATTCTTAACAAATTCGATACCTTTTTCACCACATCTGTTTCTTTCTTCTTTACCCATTTTGTACCATTCTAAAAGTGCTTCACCAGCATCTTCATAACTAGCTCTATCATCAAAAATATATGGTGTTAATGGTGAACCTTGACAACTTATATTTGATGGGAATACAGGTTTAACCCATTCACCGTGTTCTTTATATTTACCTCTGTGATTAGAACCTAACTCAACATAATCTTCAGCAGTTAAATATGTACCATCTTCTTTTTTGAATCCACATTGGTCTTGTAATCCACCAGTTACATTAACTACTATTGGTGTACCTGCAGTAAGTGATTCACAAGAACCTAAACCAAATCCTTCATTAGATGCTAAATTAATATAAACATCAGTTGAGTTATATATGTAATTCATTTTTACATCATCAAACGCTCCACCATTATCATAAGGAAATATAATTGGATACTCTGGTAAAAGAGCTTGATGTAATGCTTTCATATCAGTTCCATTTTCATCAGATGGGTTTGCGTGAAACACAAATACACAATCTTTTCTTTCTTCAGGTGTAAGTTTATCCATCATATATTTATAAGCTAATGCTACATCACCAGGATTTTTCCTTCTTATGTTTCTATTAAGGTAAAGAATTTTAAACTTATATCTATCTAATCCATAGTCAACTTCAAATTGTCTAAAATTATTATCTTTTTTATTTAATTTAAAAATCTTTTTAGAATTTATTCCGTGTGGAATATATTGAGTTTGCCAATCTTCATAACCATATTCTCTTAATATTCTTTTATTAATACCATATGTTTGTTTTGATATAGAACATAATAAGTCAGAACTTCTATAAAAGTTTGTATTGTATAATGGTGTTGGTAAATCATCCCATATATTATAATAAAAAATAGGTATATTTTGTCTTATTTCGTGTTCCATATTATATAACCACACCCAAAATCTTGGGTCTGTAAAGTGTAGAATTGCATCTGGTTTTTCTATATTCATAACTTCTCTTAATATATCTGGATTACCATAACCGCTTATAGGATATATTTTAAGATAACCATCACTTACACCTGTTTCAGTTTTAATTGCCTGACTCATATCAACTATCTTACCTTCTTCTGGATGTTTTATAGCTCCTCCTATTTGGACCCAATCATACTTGTTCATAGTTCCTAAAACTATTTCTTTAGATTGAGTTGCAACTCCAGAATGCATTCGTAAGTCATCAGACAACAATAAAATTTTTATTTTTTTCATTTTATTTTCCTTTATTATAAATTATAGATTGCTTCCACTTACAATCAAATCATCATGAGACTCTAATTTATTTCTAAAACTTGTGTCAGATAGATATAAATTAATACAACGATTTGTTAATTTTTGAAGTGTCATATTTTTATCAACCGTATCAATTTTGAATCTAGTATATAAATGTTCCAAAACTTTTACAGATGTTAATTTAGTATTTTTCATTACTTCTCTCCGATTTTATATATCTATATATAAGTATATATAAATATAAAAAACTAATTAATTATTATATATTTTTTTTCAAACTTTTTAGCATAACTTATAGTATTCATTGTTCCTCTACCTTCAATACCTTCTGGTATAAATCCTACTATAAAATCTGATGTACCTGCTATAATCTTATTCCTTGCAAAAAAGTATTTCATACTATAAGGTTTACCATATCTTGATGATGGTAATGGACAATATAAATTATGTACTTCGTGGAATGGTGGATACTCTTCGTATTGTAAACCAAGTTCTAATGCATATTTTTTAGCATATCTATCAGCACCTTGTTTACAACCACCACTTACTATTATTGTATCCTCTCCATACTCCTTTTTAAGTTTGAATATAAAATCTTTTATTTTCTTTTTATTTTCGTATCTTCTACTACCTACTATTGCTATTTTCATTTATACTCCTCTTAAGATGTTTAACCATTTTAACATACTCGGCTATACCTGTAAGTATATCACCTTTACAACAATATCTTCTTTTACATTTATCTGAATTATCTGAATCTATTAAAAACCAACAATTATCAAAAGGACTATTAGTACTTGTAATTTTAGTATTAATTTCAAATAACATTTTTTGATTTCTTCTAACAAATTTTTCACATTCCTCACCTGATAATCCATTGTTTCTAAATATTACTCTGAATTCTTTACCTGAAAATTGTTTACATCTTCTTATATTTTCTAATATAACTTGTTCATCTTTTCCAATTACATCATTTAATTTCATTCTTAATGAAAACATTATATTCCCTCACTACAATATTCTGTTTTTCTAAACTCACACCATCTACAAGATTTTTTACTTGGTGTTGCTTTCATATCATCTTTTTGTTCACCATCTTCTGTAAATGCTTTATTTAAAAATATATCTAATCTATTAACTACCTTATTCATACTTGGTTTTCCACTAGCAGGTGAGAACTTCTGAACTCTTTTCTGTGGAAACATAGCATTTTCCCATAACTTTCTTTTTACTATGAAGTATTCCACTTCTATTTTATCTATTGGATGATTGTATTGTTTAGAATAAAATTGTTTATATAATAATAATTGTTGAGTTTTATTTTCATCTTTTTTCATCCATTTGTTCCAACCCATTGTAGATGTTTTTATATCATATATTTTTAATGTATTGTGATATTCATCTAATATAACTATATCAAGATACCCAACCATTTTTATATTCTTTTTTAAATCAACATCAATTGGAACTTCACAACCTATAAGTTTGTATCCTCTTTTACTGAAATAATCAGCTCTTCTCTTCTTGAAAAAATCTATTATATCACAACCATCTTGAAAGAACTCTTGTAAATCTTCTTTAGTACAAGGTGCTTTTCCCTCTTCTTCTTCTCTTGATTTGAATTGTTCAACAAGTTTATCTCTTAACATTTCTTCAAGAGGTAATTTATCAGCATTCTTTACACTATCGTAATACATAATTTCAAGATATGCTTGTAATACCTCATGCATAGCCGTTCCGAATATAAGATATATGTTTGATTCTGATACCTTTAATTTATCAACATAATTAAGTTTCCACCTTAATGGACACTCATTATACATTGATAACTGACTATAACTTATTCTACTCATATCTTTTTCCATACCCATACTGGTTCACCAAAAGCGTCACCTTCCTTTTCTACTATAAATTCTTCTTTTCTATTTGACTCATCTGTAACTTTAGCGTTTCCAACCCCAATACAATTTGGTCTTTTTGCCATTTCCATTCCAAAACATTCTACATATTCTGAATCTTCGAATGTTTTAATATAATCATTCATTGGGTCACATATCTTTAACCAACCTTTTTTCTTACCCTTACTTGACGCATTTACATCAGATATGTTCACCATTAATATACCACCCTTTCGTAGACATTTCCAAACATTATCTATTGCTTTATGTAAAAATAATTCATTCCAAGAATCTATATCTTTATATCTAACCCAAGATTGTGTATCATCATAAGAATATCTTTCTACACTAAAATATGGTGGTGATGTAAATACAATATCCATCATTCCTTCATATTTAGATAAATCTGCATCTTCAGCCGGTTTACATATAAATTCACAACTCTTTTCGGTTTCAAAAAATCTCCCATGGTGGATGTCATAAAACTCTGTTTGTTGCTTATAAATAGGATGATTTTCTGTTCTTGGATCTATGCCAACATATAATTCTCCGTAATCAGACGCGTAGAAACCTGCTAATCTATCACCCCATCCCATTGAAAAATCTAATATATTCTTACATTTGTATCTGTCATATATAGCTTTAGCTACATTTGGTTTAAATTGAGAACATATATATTTTCTTAAAGAAAGAGCTGCTCTTAACGCAGGTTTATCTACCTTGGCAACTTTAAGAGTAAACAAAGAACCCAATAAAGTATACATAAATTTTTCATTTTCCCAAGTTCTAATAGGTCCTGGTGATATAGTTCCATCAACCGACCACCTATTTTCTTGTTGAAAATAATTACTTGATTTATTACCTGTATTATTTCTTTTAATTAAGTTATTACTTCGTTCCCAATCATACTCTGAACGAGCATACCACTTCTTTTTGGTATATAGATCATTCCACTTAATACCTTTTAACTTTTGATAATCTTTTAGACAATCTTTCTCTGATATATCAGCGTAAGGTGGTGGATATTCCATAAGGACTTCAACTAAAGATTCTTTGATTTCTTCTTTAGAAAAAGTATCTTTTATATAAGTCCATTCTTCCTCACCTATTTCAAAATAAGGCTCCATATTTCTAAATTTTTCAAAATATGGATTCAACTATTTACCCCATTTACCGTTCTGTACTATTTGTGCGATTATACCATAACACGCTAAGTCTTTGAATGCGTCAATTGATGGTTCGTTTTGTGCTTCTCTATTATTTTTAACCATAAGATTTAATAATCTCTGAACTTTATCATTTATCCTAACTATCAACCCTACAAGACTTAATCTTTTTTCACCATCTGTTGCAAGTGGTGTTCCCATTGATATATTAGTTGGACCATAATCCATCTGTTTTTGACAAAACAAAAGATATTGTTCGAATTGTATTCTTTGAAATTCTTTTGCCGTTTTTGGATAGTTTTTTTCTATATAATCTATAGCTTCGTGTGTTTCTCTATTATATAAATCATTCACACTTTTCATATTCTTTTTATCCCAACTCATCATATCCATTTCTGTTTCCTTTATTTTACTCATTTATCATAACCTCTCTTGCATCAACCATATTTTTCATTGAAATTTTTGTCTCTTCCCAACCTCTTGTTTTTAATCCACAATCTGGATTAATCCAAAATTGTCTTCTTGGTATAACTCTTAAAGCTCTCTTCAAGATTTTTACCATATCATCTTTAGTTGGAATTGTTGGTGAATGAATATCCCACACACCTAATCCTATTTGTCTTTTGAAATCAATATTCTCAAATGCTTCTATGATTTCACCACCACTTCGTGAACACTCAATTGATACAACATCAAAATCTAATTGATTTATCTCATTAACAATTTCATTGAACTCTGAATAACACATATGACAATGTATTTGAGTTTCTGGACTTGTATTAACTGATAAGTTATAAGATTTAATTGCCCAATCAAAATATTCTCTATGATATTCTTTTTTAATAGGAACAAGTTCTCTAAATGCTGGTTCATCAACTTGAACCATTTTAATACCAACTTTCTCATAATCACGAATTTCATCTTGAAGACATAAAGCAATCTGATAAGCTACATTTTCAATAGGAATATCTTTTCTCACAAAATCCCAAGCCATAATTGTAACCGCTCCAGTTAACATACCCTTAACAGGTTTATCTGTCAATGATTGTGCATATTCTATTTCATATATAGTCATTTCTTTTGGTCTACGAACATCTCCGTGTATAATAGAAGGTCTGTAAACACGAGTACCATAAGATATTATCCAACCATTATCTGTAGATTGCATTCCGTCTAATCTCTGACAAAAATGTTCTACCATATCACTTCGTTCTGGTTCACCGTGAACTAAAACATCCATTCCTATATCTTCTTGTATATCAATATTTTCTTTAATAAAATCTGACACTTTAGACGAATACTCTCCTGTATTTATCTTACCTTTTTTATGGTGTAATCTATTTACCCTAACTTCTTTAGTTTGAGGAAAACTACCAATTGTTGTCGTAGGTAATTCTGGGAGATTTAATATTCTGTCTTGAATTTCTCTCCTTTCCTCGACACCAACCTCTTTTACAAAATCTTCGGATGTAAGATTATCTACCCTATCAGAAACCATATTATTCGATTGTCCATTATATTCTTCATATTTAGAATAATCTCTATTTTTTACATAACCTAATTCCACAAGTTTTTCAGTAGCGAATGATAAGTGATTTTTTAATTCAGTTGAAATATTTTCCTCACCTTCGGTTGTTACTGGTAAATGATAAAGTGGTCCTGCATTTGTAACTACAACCTCTTTTGCCATTTTATCTAAATAATCTAAATAAATAGAAACATAGTTTATATTGGTTTTCCATACATTTATACCATCAACAAATCCTGCATATAATACTTTATCTTTTAATAAACCAGAACCCATACTTAAAACATTTCTTAAATTATTTTTACCATTAACAAAATCTAAACCAATTCCATTTACAGGTAATTCAAATAATTCTCTTAACCATTCTACATCTTCATAATATGTAAAAACATTTATCTTGGTTTTTAATCTTGAATTTGAAGTCATAATTTTGTACATTTTCTTAATACATTCTATTTCTTTATCAGATAAATCCATCACAAACGCAGGTTCATCAAGATGTACCATATAAAAATCATCCATTATAATTTGATAAATCTTAGCTAATTTTAATGCAAAATCTTCAAATTTATCCTCAGGTATTCCTTTTGACAATTTTAAAAATGTAAATGGACCTATTAAATGTGGATTTTCTCCTGTTATCTTAAACCTTGTTTGATAATAAAATTTAGGTTCATCCCATTCTGAAAAATCTGGTACAAGATAATGATAATTAGTGTTAAACCATTTTGTCATCTCTAAACAGTCTTTACCACGACATAAATCATAATAATGTTCTAAATTAATAGGTTCATACCTTCCCAATAAAATTGCCATATCAAACATCTTATCATACAAAGTCATTTCATTTGTGGGATAATTGTCCACATTACCTTTATATGTATTAATTATTTGTTTTTCAAGTTCTAAAGTATCAGATATTAATTCATCTTGATCCTTATTTCCTTTCCAAAAATCTTCAATTATCTTTTTATATTCACGATTTTTTCCAATTCTTGGAAACCCATAAGCATATGTTTTTACCATACATCTTCTCCCCATTCTTTATATTTTTCTTCACCACCTAAAACTTCCCAATCAGAATCAATTGTAAGTCGTGATGACATTCCACCACGAGAATTACAATCTAATACTAATCTTAATCTTTGAGGTGTATATTTTTGTTGCATATGGTCATATAATTGATTTAATAATCTCTCGTAAGATATAACCACATCTCTATATTGTTGTAAGTATAATTTCAATGATTTTAATTCTACAATCCTACCATTTGGATACATTAGAATAAATAATGTAGCAAAATCTGGTTGATTATATACTCCTAAAAATGTAACCTCTGGTTGTTTAATCTTTACCTCATAAGGTTTAACCTTTTCTGGATTAGGTATAGATTTTAACATTGATGAATCTATATCACTATATAGTTTTTTTGTGTTCATCTATAAACCTCTCTAAATTCATTTTCATTTCAATTTGTTTTCTATAAGGTGTTTTTCCATCCCCTACATATCTTTTATAAGTTTTTCCGTTATATTCATATTCTTCCCACATCGTATCTGGAAATAATTCTAATTGTTCATTTTTAATTATTTTGTCCATAATTTTACCTGCCTTTGTTCTATTCCGTACATCTCTAATATTTCTTTTAATTCAGATTTTGATATCAACTCAAGATAACCTTTTACTTGTGATTTACCGCACTCAAAATATTTGATTAAAATATTTATTAATTCATCATCATATTTTTTTACTTTTTTACCTTTAATATATTTATTAAACCTTTTTCCTTTGGGTAGAACATCACAATACCATTTATAAACTTCTCTTGGTTCTAATGTTCCTATTGCATATTGTTGAAACACATTAACAAACTCAATAAACTCCTTATCCATTGATAACCAACGATTGATTATGAATGGACTGAATTTCTTTTGTTCATCTTCTGTAAATTCATCCCAATGTTTTTTAGTAACTAACATTTGGTTTATCCAATCAAATATTGTCATTCTATAACTCCATTATTAATTGTTGTGAATAAAATGCTTCTATTATATGAAACATAAACCAAGTACCACATAATGTAAACACATAAGCCATTGTTGGTAAACCAAACCACACAACACCTACATAAGTCATAAAAGACATAAATACAGCTTTCGCTATAAATTGGTATATGTTAAACGCATATAACTTTTGTTTATCTCTTCTACCTAAATAATTCATAAAGATACAATTCCATAATGAAAATAAAATAGGTGTAGCTGTTCCTAAAAATAGAATACCCATAATATCTGGTCTATCATATGCCCAAGCTACGAATCCAGCTAATATAGATTTTAAAATCATCACAATATATCCATAAAGAATTATTGTTGAAAAACTTTCTACTTTTAGTTTATCCATTATTGACTTTTAGCTAATTTAATAAATTCTTCATTAACATGCCCACACTTTTCACAAGCAAACACAGCCGATGGAATTATCGTCTCTTGTCCGTTTGGTGAAAGTAAAGCTGATAATTTACTTATTATTAATGTTTGTTTAAATGTTGAACCTTCACATTTTTCACATTTAATAGATATTGCGTTCGACATATCTAATGATTGTTGTAATTCATCCATTATTCTTCTCCTATAATAGTTTGTGTAATATCTGTTATTGTAACATCTTTTTTCTTCCATCCAGTCTTATACAAAATATTTTCTGTTGTATAAGGTGCTTTATACAATGTTACATTTATTGTATCAAATTTTCTAATACCAAATTTATCTATATAATTTATTGTTTTATTTACTACTTTAAATCGTTTCATTCTTTCCCCTTAACTATTGACATTACTTCATTTATACTCATTATAATATAATCTTCACCATCAATTTTATGTTCTGATTTATGTGCATTTTTATTATACAATATTGTATCACCCACATCTACCACAACAGGAATAAGTGTTCCACTCGCAGAATACATACCATCTCCTACAGCTACAACTTCACCTTCAATTAATCCACCATCTTGTACTGTATCTGGTAAAATTATACCTGATTCTGTTGTTTTATCACCTTCATCTTCTTTTGGTTTTACAACGATTTTATCGTTTACTGGTTTTAATCTCATTTTATTACCCTCAATAATCTTATTATTAGTGACATGAAGTTGATTTCTTTATCAACCACATTTACATCTTGATATTGTGCTTCTGCTATATTCAAGATACATTCTGCTACTTTACCTTTACCATAAGTTTCTACTTCATCATATAATAATTTATATATTTCTGAATAATCACTTATGGAATTATCAGCAATCAATTGTCTTATATCATTTAGTTTAGAACCATTAGATAGATGTTCAATTAATTGTAACTTATAATTATTTTGAATTATAGAACTCGTATCAATTTTTAACTTACCATCAACAATCTGTCTTTGAGCTGAATTAATAACTCTACGAATATCAGGATAACTTGCATTAACTATAAGAGCTACATCATCAAGTTTATAAACACAACTCTCTTGTGATAATATTTCAACCATCTGTTGTGCAACCTCTTTCTTTGAAGGTGGAACGACTTTATATGATTGACATCTTGATTGAATTGGATCTATAATTCTCTCTACATAATTACAAGTCAATATAAATCTACAATGTTTTGAAAATGTTTCCATTAGGTTTCTCAATGCAGCTTGTGCGTTTGGTGTAAGATAATCACACTCGTCAAGTATGATAACTTTTAAATCTTTAAACCCAACAGAACTTGCAAAAACCTTTACCTTATTTCTGACATCATCAACTTTGTTTTCATCAGACGCATTGATATACATATAATCACAATCTATATTATTTACAATTAACTTTGCTAATGTTGTTTTACCAGTACCAGCTCTACCATAAAGTAATAAGTGAGGTACATCTTCACTTTCAATATACCTATTAACTTTTTCTTTAAGATGTTCATTACCAATATAAGTTGATAAGTCTTGTGGTCTGTATTTTTCTACCCATAAAGTGTGTAACTTCAATTTATACCTCCGATGTAGCTACAACATAATATGTAGAATCATAATCATCAACTTTGAAATTTACTCTAGCTAAACCATCATTTGAAACTTCAAGAACAGCTGATGTACATTCTTTATTCGCAACTAATACTTCTTTAAAAAGATTAGCATTAAATGTAATTTTACCATCTAAACCATTAGTTTCAGTCTCAACAGGTATATTAACTCTATCTGTATTTGTAGAAGAATAACCTATCACAACTTGTAAAGAACCATCTTTATTTAAAATTGTAAATGAATCTGATTCACTTAAAGCTGATTTACCTCTAATAAAACTATCTATAAATTGACTATTCAATTTAATTTTAGTTTGAAAATCAGGTATTTTTTTCATATCAGGTGTATTTGGAATAACATCTAATCTTGATAAAGTAAAATCAACTGAATTTACTTTGTCATTCAATTTCAAACTAACTGCAGTATCTTGTGTTGAAAGAAGTTTTAAATCTACCTCATCAGATAAAGCACCCAATAATTTTTGTAAAGAATCAGTTCTATACACACCAATTTCAGAATCATCAAATTTAAAATTATCAAGACTTGTATTACCTAACAATGATTTATCAGGTGTTACAAATGATGTTGATAAAGAATCACCATCTGATTTCCATTTTACTGAATTTACATTTCCACCGAGGTTATATCTTTTAATAAATCCCTCTAACTTACTTTTTTTCATACGATCTCCCATTTTAATTATTTATATAGTTACATTAGTTGCGACTGGACCTCTATCACTATCGCCAACTTGATAACTAACTTTTTGATTATCTGAAAGTGTTTTATAACCTTCCATCATTATACCACTCATGTGTACGAATAAATCAGTTCCACCTTCAGTTGGTGTTATAAATCCGTAACCTTTTTTGTTGTCGAACCACTTAACGGTTCCTGTTTTTGTTTCTTCTGACATTTTTCTTTTCCTACCTTATTTTATTATTTTATTGTTTGTTTTACTAACCATTTGTATAATATACAAAACTTTTACTATATGAGTCAAGTTTTATCTTCAAATTCATACCCAAAATGAACAAAATCATTTTTAAATTTATCATAAATAAATTTTTTTATTAATTCTCCAGTTGGACATTTAAAATATTCAGAATAATGTTTATGTTTTGACACATTCTTTTTTAGAAGTTTTGGTACTTTTAAATCTAAAACTTCAGCCATATTATTCCAATCTTCTTCTAAATGTTCAAATCTTAATGTATAATCAACTCCTAATTCTCCAGTATTATCAATTAAACAATCATAACAACTTTTGAATTGTAAATGTGGAGAAGTCAACATATTTATATGAACACGAACATTCCAAAACCATTCTTCAAAAGATGTAGTTTTTCTTTCTTCTTCTGGAATCCCATATACTGCCCACCTATCTTTATTGTTACATTTATAAGAATATAAACTAACTATTCTATCAAATGGATTTCTTATAATACCAAATTTAGTGTTATTAGTATATACATCTGAATTTAAGGAATATTGTAATTGTCTTAAATCTCTATGACCTATTCTTTCATTATTTATACTCAAAGCATCATTAACACTTTGACCTGCTGTTTTAGGTATATGAACAAATATCAATGGATATTTTGGTGAAACATTTAACTTTCTATTATTTTTAATCAAATCCATATGAAAAATAATTTCTATAGAATGAATCACATTAATTGTTTCAATTTTAGATTCCATATTAGATTTTCCCATAACTTCTTTATACATTTTGTCTGATGTATCATTTTCGAAACCATATTCAGTTGCTAGTATTAAACTTTTAGACCCATTATATTTGTTAATAATAACCAAATCGTTTTCAGTTCCATTATAATGTAATTTTAAGTTATTGTTATTCATTAAAAAAATCTTTCTAATGTATTTATTTTGTCAACAGGTAAATCCCAATTAAGGGCTTCATAGAACATTTTAATCTTTTTCTGTAATGCTCTCTCAAATAACTTATCATAATCGATATGTTCTTTTATAAAATCTAATATTTGTTTTGGATCATCATAACCTTTAAACGCTAATTGTTTAATCTCCAATGTATTTGGTTTTAAATACACCCATCTAATCTTTTCACTATTTTTAATCTTTTCGTAATTCTCAAGTTTATGATACTTGAGTAAATCATTATACACCCAAGCCGCTTTAACATGTACAGGTGCTCCTTTATACATTGGTGTAAACATACCACCATTCTTATTTCGTTTATCTGCAAACTTACCCAATCTCTTAACACCAGTTGGTAATGCTATATCATATATTGACACTTCTTTCATAGATTTTTTGAAATTTAATATCTTCTCATCAATAACATCTTTATCTTCACTTGATAATATATCTTTTAAAACCTTTGTCATCAAATCTCTCATAGCTGGTGGGAAATTACTCCTCACTATATCTAAACCTTTTACATCAAGTTTATTACAAGGTACACCACCATCATTGATAATCCATTGTCCATATCTTTTCTTTGTAACCCAAAATGCAGATTTAGCAACACACTCTTGTTTAATATCAAATCTATGAGTATCACAATTAAGAAACTTTTTAGCAAATAGATTATAAGATTGATTGATATAATCTTGAACAGAACCGGCTATATCTAATATCTTTTCTGTCATAAACTTATCATCATTTAAGTCGGCGTTTGGAAAATCTTTTTTAACCAAGGGGATAGCTGAATAGAATACTGAATCAGTATCAGTATAAATACAATAATCTTCCTTGTCACCAAGTTTATCATTATAGTATTTGTTAGCTATTCGTTCTGTAAATTTAATTAAATCTTGTCCTGTTGTTGTAGTTGCTTCTGCATTATCAATATCATAGAATCTAAATACTGGTAATCCTAACACACCATAAAGTGAATTAAGAACAATCTTTTGTACATGTTGTCTTCTTTTAAAATATTCATACTTTTCAGTATTACCCTCATTTCCATGTTTTTTCATTAAATTTTTATATTCAACTCTTTCATTAAACCATTTTTCTAATAATACAGGTATTAAACCTTTTTTGTCATTACGATATATAATACCGTTTGAAGATATTGACATTTTATTTTTTTCAAACAGGTTTTTTAGTTCTTCATTATTCATATGTCCTTGAACTTTACCATTCTTTTCAAGTGAATATGTTTTACTTACACCTTTAATAAACTCTTCAGCGTTCCAACCATTAACTTTACCAACTTTCATTTCAGGTGATATATTTAATGTCATAATAACTGATGGATACATTGATGTTAAATCCAAATCATATACCCAATTATGTCTACCAGGTTTTGGGTCCTTAACATAAGCACCGGTGAATTTAACACCACTATCCATTTCTTTTCTTGATTCCAAATCTTTATTTGGAGCTATAACACCAAGTTTTTTCATATAAACTAACATAGCTCCCTCAAGATAACGACTACTAAAATATATATCCTCATATGGTACATGTCCAAGATGCCCTACACCACGAACCAAATCAATTAACTTTAACTTATCATCAAGTTTTTTAACAATCTTAACATCATTCAAGTTATATTCAATATACTTGTTTATATCATTTTCATATAAATCTTGTAATGTACCTTCATATTCAATCTTACCAAGACCAACTTCAAGTTTACCAATGTAATCTAATCTGTATGATGATTGTTGTGTATAAGTAAATAATCTATATAATTTAAGATAATCTAAACAAGATACACCAGCTATTTTATATCTATCTTGTCTTTCATTATAATACGCTTGCCCAATAGGTGATAATGTATTAGCTATCTGTTTACCCATAACTCTTTCGGTTCTATTATATAAATAAGGAATATCAAACCCATCTGAATTCCACCCACTTAATATTGTTGGATTAATTTCAAGATACTTCTGATAAAACCTTTGTAGTAGTTCTTCTTCTGATTTGAATGATTCTACGACATCTGTATTTGGAACATTACCCAATACAAAACAAGAATATTTATCCATAACTTTATCATAAAGAGCTATAGCTGTAATTTTGTTTTCTGATTTTCTCCAATCTGGAAATCCATCTGTAACCTCAACCTCAATATCAAAAAACAATTCACGATGTCCTTGAGACACTTCATCAGAATCCCCATACATATCAATCAACACTCTTGTTTCAATGGGAATATCAGATTCAAACATTCTCTTTTGTTGAATATCATCGTGTGTCCAAAAGTTTACTTTTTTAAGTTTATCACCATAAATAGAACGATAAGTTCCAGTTTGAGATTTCATATAAGCATATGGTTTTTGTTGAAACTTTGAATAACCAGATTTATCATCCCAAAGATGAATTTCTGGTTGTTTACCTTTTATTCTTTTTACATATATATTATGATACATACTATAATATACAACCTTTATTTATTTTAAACAAACTCTTTTTTATATAGAAAATCAGCTCCTCTAACAGGTGGTATGTTAGATATTTTAGCATTATGATATTTTTTTAAACTACTATTACGAACAGCATTAATCCAATGTATACTTGGTTTTACAAATCTACTATTGTCAATTAATTTAAAACCACCAATTTCTTCAACTTTATTTAAAATAGTACTTATATCATAAACATTATAAAACCAACTATCTATAAAATGATTTAATTTATCTAATTCTTTTTCAGATAATTTACCTTCATTACATTTAATTACTATTTCATTAATATATAACTTACCACCAGGTTTTAATATTCTAATAACTTCATTGATAACTTTTTCAAACTCTCCATATCCCATTGATTCACAAAAGTAAACTAAATCAAAAGTATTATCATCATAATTAGTATTCATAAAATTTTGAACTGATAACGAACAATTATCAAAATCTTTTAAAACCTCTTTAGCTATTTTGATTTGACCATCACTTATGTTTATACCGTGAATATCAGTTTTTGGATGTAGTTCTGAAAGTTGTTTCATCACACCACCAACACCACAACCACAATCTAATATCTTTTCATTACCTTTTATATCCATTTGTTTAGATAACCATTTACCTTGACGATAATCATTTTCATAAGGTTTAAATGCTTGTAGTATTTTAGTTTTACTAAACAAAAGTTTTAACTCATCAGTATAATACTGATTATAATAATCTCTAATATAACTTATATCTTTAAATACCATTTACCCTCCAAATATTCTTATTCAAAAAATTCATTATTTTTTCTTGGCACCATTTTATAATTGATAACTTCAAATGGTAAATTATCTGGACTATAACCCTCTTGATGAATACCTTTTCTATCAATTTCTATTTTTCTATCTTTTCTACTGAAAATCCAAATACCTTTACCAGTTTTTGTTGTTTTGTCAAAAACTTGAAAATCTTTTTCATAAGACTGCATATCAACTATAACTTCACTATGTCCTGGGTCATCACTAAATACTGGTGCGTGTGGTAATGGGAAAGTCCAAACTACATTTTTACTTATTCTACAAACCTCATCAACAAACTTTTTCATATCTGTTTGTGGGATATGTTCGAGAGTTTCTGAACACCACACCCAATCCCATTGTTTATCTTCAAAATCCGTTCCCTTTATTATATCACAAATATAATCAACCCTCTCACCAGATCTTATATCTAAATTCTTATAAACTTTACAACGAGTTTGTAATACTCCTCGATATGGTGCACTACAACCACCACCTATATCAAGTATAGATTCAGCACCTCTGGGTGGTAAAAAACCTATAAAATACCTAATGACATTTTCAACATTTTTATGTTTACTTACATCCATAATTCTAAACTCCGTATTCTTTTATTTCTTATTGGTTTTTTTGTTTGTAATTCTTTTAACCAATCGGTCTTTAATTCTGGATAAACATTCCCTTTCAATTGAAAATGTCGTAATTGATGAAATCTAATACCAACATTTTTATAATGTTCACCATCAATTACTAACCTTTGATAAAATTGATCTATATCTAAAACCCCAGAAGATGAACATTCTTTTTTAATTCTACTCAATTCTTTAGCTAAAGCTACATTATGTTCATGAGTTACCCAAGTAGTTTGTAATAACTCTGGCATTAGTGTTTCAAATATGTATTTACCTTGTGATATACCAATCGGTTTTTCATTACCATCTAAATCAACTTTCCAATCACCTTTTTTATATGTCCATATAAGATGATGAGCACATAAATCTTTTGTCATAACATGTTCAACCCTCTTTGATTTAGGATCTTTTTTATCTTTTTTAACTACATCATATATATCAGGAATTACTTCATATATTTCTAAATCTTTATCTACTAATCCATTAAAAAATCCTTTACCACCTTTACCAAAATCAGCTACAGCTTTAGTAACATGGTCTTTAATTAATGATGTTGTTATTTTATTAGTACCATCAATTGCCGAACTCAAATCAATAAATTCACCAACTCTCTCTTCCAATTCATGAGTTTTTGGTGATTTAAAATCTCCGTGAAACATCATTGGAATAATTTTAGAACACCAATAAGCTCTTTCTATCATATGTAATGATAACTTATACTTATTCTCTGTAAATAAAGTATATTTACTATAATCAATTTTATTACTCATTCTATCTCCCTACCAAAAATTATTTTCATCAGTTATAAATTTAGGATTCAATTTAGATTCATGTAAATCAATACCATCTACTAATTTTTCTAATTCGTCTCTAACTTCATCTGGTACAAACATTTTTGTATACTTACTTAAAGGGTCATCTTTAACACCTTTATCCAAACACCATAATCTCAAATATTCCCAAACATTACTCAAATATAAATTTGGATGAGTATTATATAAAAGATGTTTTTTATAACCATTACCTTTAAGTATGTGCCATAACCATTTAGGTGCGTCTTTTGAATCTCTAATTCGTTTATTGTCAATACATTCTATCATACCGTCATATAAATTTTGTCTAAACTTATCATCATGACCTGGTAACTCCCAAGAAATTGATGGTTTATCAAATGGAACATTATCAAGGTCTTCTAATAATTTTATAAAACCTTTCTTATCTGTAAAATACCAAGGATAATCTTTTCCTAATACATGATGTTGAACAGAATGTTCATAAACAAATGTCGGTTTTTGTAAATAAACTCCATCTTGAACTGCTAAATTCCAAGTCATATACTTATCAACAAAACACAATGTAGCGTGACAATTTTCTATCAAATAACGATATTGTTCTCTTGACAATCCTTCAACATGAATAGAACACTTATGGTCTTTAAAAACTTCAGATACAGGTTTACCTGCTTTAGGTTTATTAGCATTTCTATCTGTAAACCATATTAAATATTCATCACTTAAATCTTTTGTATAACTTGCTAATTTAGTAATACCTGTTGTCTTATTCCATCTGTGATTAAATACCAATATCTTTTTATCTGGTAATTTAAAAGAATGTGGTTCTGGAAATTTATCAGGTGATAAAGGCATATAACTAATTTTATCTTTAACATAGTTTTCATTAATTCCACTAAACGCACATTCTTTTTCAAAGTTAGATTTTAAATAATCTAAACTTGAATCACAATGAAAATATGTTTTAGTAGACATATTTATAGCTTCAAGTTGTCTCATAAATCCGTCAGGAAAATCACCTGAAGGTTTAGATTGTTTACTATCAACCCAATGGAAGAATAAAAAATTATCGACAGAACCACCATACCTATCAGTTTGTACTGCATTCATAACACTATACATTAATTCTGGTTGATGATTAAAAATAAAATCTATATCCATTTTTGTGAAATCTATAACATTCAGAAATTCCTTACTATTAAAGTAACCTCTATTAAATAAAACACTTCCAGCATATGGAAATTTAATCAAAGTTACATTGTCTCTATCATTCGGAATACTATTATAAGGTGGAACTAAAATATAATGATGACACATCGGTAACCAATTAACCGTTTTGTCCATAACCTTATAATTTGCATCTAAATGATGTAAAAATCTTCTACTTTTCCACCTAACAGGAGATAATATGTGTAATACTCTTCTTCCGTACAAAGGGTGGTCTTTATATGTTTCATATAATGTATTCATAACCTAATTTACAACCTTTTTTTATTTTAAACAAGATCTTTTTTTAATTTTCTTCAACTAATTCTTTAATTTGTTCTAAATCAATCTCACAAGTATCATTGTTACAGAATTTTTCAACTTCTGCTTCATTACCTTTTACTTGTCTGAATGATAAGAAACTTAATGAATCAACCATTTTCTTATATTTCTTTTCAGTAATTTCTTCATAAGGCATTTGTTTATAAGCACCTAATTCTAACTTAGGTAAGAATGAAATACCTTTTAATTGATATTGGAAATAGTCAAGTGCTGATGCTATATGTTTACCCTCTTTTTCTGGGTCGAATGTTACTGTACAACTAACTTGGTTGTCAGCCCAATTTCTCTGCATAAATGCAGCTAAACAAATTTGTTCCCACATTGATACATCATTAACAGTTCTAATTCCCTCACCAACATCTACAGGAACTTCAATTACTGCTGTTGAATCCTCACTACCGAAAGCAGGTTCAATCTTATAACCAGCCTTTTCCAATGGTTTAATCAATGGTGAGTTTACTGATAACCTGATTCTCCTAATGTAGAACCTACTTTCAGGATAGTGAAGTCCTGGGGTGGAGCCCGCCAATAATGAAACAGTTCCACTTGGTTTTACTGATGTAGTTTTTATACTACGAGGTACAGCTAACCAATCTGAATAATTCTTATCATACTTTTGTATAGCATTATACCCACTCTCTAACCATCTTCGTAATTCACCTTGTCCTCTATGAGTAATGAATTGAGCGATACCACTCACACTACATCCTATTCTTCTGTTTCTTAACATAACACGATTAGTTTCTGGCCAATGTGTTTTTCCAAGTGTTACTGTTTTTGCATATAAATAAGCATATTTTAATGTTGTTATATAATCATCTAAATCTTTATGATTATGTGGAAATGTTTCCACCAAACAACATAACTCATATGATTCCAATGATTGTTCAAGACAAGGATTACCACCAGCTACTCTATGGTCTTTATCATCTCCACCATTCTTCATTCTTGAATAGTGTCTCATATTATCTAACCAAGCAAGACCAGGTTCTCCATTGTCTATAATTCTTTCTGCTATATCTGTATAATCCATACCTAACTCAGCAAAGACGGAATTGTTAGATGTCCAACCATACATTTCTCTATGAGGATTTTTCTTATAATTTTTTAAGTTGATATATTCTTCTGAATTTGGGTCACCAAATACTATTTCAGCAGTTCGTCTTACATTACCTGCTACAACACACTTACCAATCAAGTTCATTATATCTACAATTGTTGTAATTGATATTGGTTCACCTATATTTTTATCTAAACATTCTCTTACAGAATTATGTACTTCTTTAAGTGGTTCATGTCCACTTGATACACCACCAAAACCTTTGATTGGTTCTCCTTCTGGTCTTATCTTTTTATAATCAAATTCAACAGGAGTTATCCCAAGAAAATAACTATCTAATAATCTTCTAACTGATTCAACCCAACCTTCTCTTGTATCTGGTATTTTATATAACTCAGGTTCTCTATCTTCTTTTGGACCTCTTATTACGAATTGTTCTGCACCTTTTGTATCAAATCCTACACCAACTCCAACCATACTTGCATCCATTAAAAAACAAAATGGTTTGGCTAAATCTTCTTTAAGATTGTTAGTTGATACGAATGCACAATTATTTAGAGCAGCGTATAAACCTCGTTCTTCTGTTAAAGGAGTTCCCATTGCCCAAAGTCCACGACCAGGAGGTAAGAATTTCATATTGAAGATTCTATCATACATCTCCTTTGCACTCCTTTGAGCTTGCCACGCATTCCATCCTAAATGATGTGATTCTATCCATCTCTTTTGCATATTATATGTACCTTCAACTACTCTACGAACTGTTTCCCACCACATTTCATTCTTACCATCATCTTTAATTCTTGAATAGGTTCTCATATAAACAAGTTCACCAAGTCCATTAAAACCAAAGGGTGCTCTTTTTCTTCTATAACCTTCTAAAAAATTATCTGATAATGTAAATTTTTTGTATTCCATTTTAATCATTCCCCCGACTTTTTAAATACATATATTGGTTCGTATTTATATCCCGCACCCATAACAGATGAAAGAGTTAATTGTAATGTTTTTTCGTGAACTAACCCGAAACCTTTGGAAATGTCTAAGGTAGCTTTTTCTATACTTTTACCACTTGAAGTGTTTGCTATATTCAATAATAAATATCCATTTTTCTTTAAACTTTCAAAACAATTTTCAATTGTTTGAAATAAAAATCCATCAATCCACTTTTGTTCTTCTGGATATTTTTTATAACTCTGTGTATCCTCATCACTATACTTTTCTGTATCAAAATAAGGTGGTGAAGTAAAACATAAGTCAACTTTTTCTTTTGGTCTAAATACTTCACTACCAAGTTTATGTAATTCTACCTCTTTATTTATATAACTAAAATCTTCTTTTAATTTTAAAAGTCCCTCAAAAGTTTTTGTTGCAGGTTCAGTTCCAATATATTTTTTTATTCTTTTAGATGACAAAGCACCTATCAATCTTCCACCCCAACCACAAGACATATCCCAAACGATACCATCTCCACCATACTCTTCATAAACAACTTTAGCTGCCGTTGGTCTGAAATTACTTACACCTTGTGAACCTTCATATAATTTTAAACATTGTCTAAATCTATTCTCTGTAAATTTCCCGCCACCATAATTTTGTTGCCATTTCCAAGTTTTTCTAATTATACCTTTTAGTTTTTTGTCATCATTAAAATATTCAATGGGTGACATTTTAGAAGAACCACATCTAACATCAACCCAATGTGGAAAATAATTCCAAGCAAGTCTTAAACAATGCATTGTTTGAATTATAACATCTCCATCTACATGTTCTTGGGAAGTATCTAATATTCTTTTATGGTCAAATTTTATTAATTTTTTCATATGATTGTGTTTCTCATATTCAGTTACTTTGTAATGAGGAAACCCATATTTACGATAATGATTAAAAATAACATCTACCGCATATTCTATATCAATATCAGAATCAACTCGTTCTGTAACTCTATCAAATTCAAGTTGTTCAGAATCATAATCAAAAAACTTACCTAATATATCATAATCTACTTTAGTCTTCACTTACCCAATTCCAAATTATTTCGTAATCATCACTAGATGAAATTACCCAATAATCTTCAGTTATTTCTATGTATCCATATTCCATTTTAATCTCCCATTAAATCTTCGTATTTATTTGATAACATCTTTTTCATAAGATTATCTCTGTTATCTATTTTCTTTTGTTGTTCTTTACCACCAACAGAATCTCCTTCATAAATTTCAACAAACCCAGTATTAGTATTTACTTTTGCAGGATAAGTTAAACCATCAGGTCCAAATCTGTTTTTTATAATATGAAATCTACCAGTATTAGCTATCTTATCTTCTACTTTTCTACTCAATGATACTACAAAATCTGCTGTCATTACTTTTTGATATGACTCGGCTACCTTTGTAGCTTCAATCACATCTTCGTCAAGAGCACTTCTGTTTGCTTGTGAAGCTGTCCATATTGGAACTTCAAACTCACCAGCCAATCCTCTTAAATCTTCATAGATATTACCAAGTGCGTGTCTTACTTCTCGTTGATTACTTGTATCTCTTAATATATCACCATAATCAACTATTACCATATCAAAATCTTTTCCAAGGGTCTTTATTTTTTGTAAATGAGCTGATAATGTATGTACTGATGCAGTTTTAGTTGGAAAATATTTAACTATTAATTCCCCATCTACCTTTTCAATATTAGTCTTAACTTCATCTTGATGATATTTTAAATTCTGATTTGCTATACCTGTAAATACAGAATCATATCTTAAACCTACATATGATTCATTTAATTCTAAAGTATAATGAACAACATTTGCACCTTTTTTCATACAACCTGCTCCTAAAGCACATAATATCCAAGTCTTACCAATACCAGCAGGAGCGACAATAACACCAAGTTCTCCACCACCTAAACCACCTTGAGTTAAATCATTTATAACATCCCATGGTGTTTCAACAGTAATACGAGCCATCTCTGAATATCTATATTCAATATCTTCTACATATTCGTGTCCAATGTTTCGTTCAGTTCCAGCTTTCATAGCATCATCTATAATATTCTTTATTTGTTCATAATCACCTTTACTCTCAAGAATATCAACTGATTTTATAATAGCATTCTTTAAAGTTTGGTTTTTAAAAAAGTCAAGAGATTTATCCTGAACAAAATCTAAATCAGGAGCTTCCATATATCTGTACACTTCTTTTAATGTTTCTACAATAGTTGTTTTTAAAACATCATTTTCAACTTCATTAACTTGAACTTTAAATACATCAAGTGTTATTGGTTTTTTATATTCATTAAAATACTCTTTAGATTTTTTAACAATCCATTTTAAACTATCGCTATCATAATGACTTTCATCTAATATATCAATAATCTGTTCAATAAAATTAGGTTTAGTCATTAAACAAACTACTGACTTTATCTGAAAATTATGTCCAAATTCTTGTAATCTATCTGTCATTTAATCCCAAAATCCTTTCGTTTTTTCTTTATTACTTAACAACTCATCCTCTTTTAATTTCTTGTCATAAAAGTCTCTTAATTCAGGTTGAGTTTTTCTATTAAATACTAAACAATATTCGTGTGTATTTAACATTCTTCTGTTAACTAATGCTTGTGGATATAAAGGATGTCGTTTTCTTGGACTCATTTCCCATATCATTGTATCATATAATTTAAAGTCTGTATTATTATGAAAATAATTTATTGTATCAGTATGCCAAGGATAAAATACACCTTTTTTTCTAAAGTCCATTAACACAACAACTACAAATCCATCTTCTTTTACTCTATCTGCAGCTATTTCCAATCTAAAATTACATTCGTGTAAAAACTCATCATAAGTTTTAAGTGTACTCAAATCTTTTGGATTATCTGAATACTTTTCCATATCCCAATAAGGTGGACAAGTAAATACCATATCCATTTCACCAAGTGGTCTATCTGGTAACCATAAAACTTCACCCATCTCTGAACTATCCATATTAAAAACTTTCATCTCATCAGTATTAACTGCTGGAAAATATTTCTCCGTCAATTCGAAACCCCAATATTTCCTACCGAGATGATTTGATATAATAGCTCTTGTTCTACCTGCAAATGGGTCTAAAATTGTATCACCTTTACAAGTAAAATAATTGATAATATTCTTACAATTTTCAGAATTAAACTTTGATAATGCTCTTTGTCCACCACCAACTTTTACCCACTCTTTAATGTTCTTACCTTTTTTATAATCTTCCTTTAAACCATCAGAAGCTACTTTATCCGTAATCTTCTTATCAAATTCAGTATACTTTTTATAATCCCAAATTGATTTAGGTTCAAAATCATATAATCTATCTTCAAATAAAATCTTTGAAGCTCTTTTCATTTTTTTTGAATATTCTGTCATTTATTTAACCCTCTAAATCTATCTAATCTTGTAAACTCCATTATCCAACTATCTAAATTTTTGATAGAAGATTGTAGTTTATCCTTTAAAAACATTGTTTGAAATTTATATTTTATCAATTGAGGAACTTTACCATTAACAGTATTTTGTATTTTTCTCATTGTATGTTTTGGTATATCTACCTTTTGTAATTGCATTAATAAATAATTCCTCTTTATTATATTACTACTATTTTTTATCTTTTCCAAGAGCTTTATTTTAGAATCTGAATTATTTACAAAATCTAATAAATCTCTAACATCAAATTTCCCTATCTCAGAAATTTTAGGACAAAATTTTTGGAGAGTTTTAAGTCCAGCACCTTTAATTCCCCCTATATTATCCGACTTATCACCATCTAATATTCTATAGGTAAGCATATTATGAGAATGTACACCATACTCTTCAAATACTTTTTCTTTGGTATAAAGTTTCTTTTTTGTTGGAGACCATACTTTTACTCTATCATCTACCAATTGTAAAAAGTCTTTATCTGTGGACATTAACATTATATCACTTTTTGGTAATAGTTGTTGTGATATATAAGCCATTGTATCATCAGCTTCAATACCATCAACAGAAATAAGAGTAATTGGCAACTGTTCAAGATATTCAATTAATCTACCTGATTGTTGTCTCATTGATTGTTCTTCATCTTGTGGAGCTATTCCCCAATCCACATTACGATTTAATCTTTTCTTGACTTTACGATTCTCTTTATATTGGGGATATAATTTTCTTCTTCTTTTAGAACCATCCTTACCATCAAATACAATGATACATCTTGATGGTTTCAAAATATCACAACTGTATCTGATAGATTTTAAAAATCCAACCATTCCACCTATATGTAATCCATCATCATTGACAGAAGGATTAACTGCGAATGCTCTAATAAATGTATTTAGGCCATCCACAATTAAAACTCTATCATTTAGATGTGTTACTGATTTTTTTTCTTGGTTTTTGGTTTGTTCTAAAAAAGATATAAATTTTTCATTTAAATCAGTTTTAGAGTTCATCTACAACCTCATCAGTTTCAACTACATCATCAACACCAAGTTCTTTTGAGTCATACTTTAAAATACAAGCTTCACATATTTTCATATAACAATAATCTTTTAGTGAAGAATTAGTATTCATAAGTTTTTCAAAATCTTTGGATTGAAATTTATGTTCTTGAATTACTGCACCTGTATCGTGGTCGATTTCATCTAATGTATACCAAGAACCACCAACTTTACATATCTTATGTTCTTTCATTACAGTTAACCAACTACCATAGTCATCAATACCAGTATCAAAAAATAATGGAAACTCTGCAGTTCTCATTGGAGGACCAAGTCTATTCTTTATAACTTGTCCTTTTATTTTAATACCAATTGTATTCTTTTTACTTGTATCTTTAATCTGTCCAACATTTTTGAATCTGATACGAGTTGAAGCGTGAAATGGTAATGCTTTTCCACCACTTGTTGTCCAAGGATCTCCAAACATTACTCCTAACTTTTGTCGTAATTGATTTGTAAAGACAAGAGCTACTTTTTCACGAGCAATCATTTGAGTAATCTTTCTCATAGCTTTTGATATTATAATAGCTTTGGCTGTAGCCCAACCATCTTTATCAAAGTCAGCATCCATCTCCACTTTAGTAGAGGCAGCGGCTAATGAATCAACAAGGATAGTTACTAACCTATCTTTATCTGATTCTCTAATCTTTGTAACGATTGTTTCAATAGTATCAAATATCTCTTCAACTGTTTCAAGGTGTACATATAACATTTTCTTTGTATCTACACCAATAGCATTAAGAAATTCAGGTGATACTGCAGATTCTGTATCTATATAAACTGCTATACCATCTTTTCTTTGTGTTGAAGCTAATAGATGAGAACCAATAAGAGATTTACCACTACCTTCTAAACCATTTAACTCTGTGATTTTACCTACGGCAACACCACCATTTGGTTTATTAGAAATAGCAATATCTAACATTGTTGAACCTGTTGAAATCCAATCTGTTACATCTGTTGGATTACCACCTTCTTCAAGAAAGTAGGCAACTTGTTGATGTTTGAATTGTTTGTTTAGTTCATCGGCTATTATTCCAGCCAATTCGTCTTTTTTAGACATATTGTTCTCCTTATGATGTTATGTGATTGTATCCGGTAACAAATACTTAGCGGTTTTATCCAAGTCTTCAACAACCACATAAATTCATTTATTTATTAGTTATTAAATAATTGATCAAACGCGTCTTCTACATTAGCAGTTTTCTTTTCTTCTGTTGGTGTAGGATTTGTAGTTTGAGTTGTTGTTGTTGTAGACTCTTCTTCATTTGTATCACTTGGATTCAAATAATTTTGAAGAGCTTCCTTCAACTCATCATAAGTTGGTTCTGTATAAAGTTCTGTTAAATCAGATTGACTATTAAGAACATTTTCAAGAACTTTTTTATCATCAGTAATTGTACTTTGATTAGGTTTTACTCTAACAGTAGTTTTACCATATTGATTTCCAGCCTCTGCGGGAGTCTGTCTTTCAATCATAATATCTCTACCACCAGTTGCATCAGTAATATCACCATAATCAGGGTCAGCTATAACACTTAATAACTCTTGATATACAGTCTTACCGAATCCCCAAAATTTAACACCTTCAGATTCTTTACCACGAACTACAACAGGAGCAAAAGTTCTCATTTTAGGTTCGAGTCTTTTACCTTGTAT
>Ga0080013_1001377_pt1 | contig 32539 bp, 39 predicted proteins | sample ETNvirenome_6_85_FD_69236 | JGI IMG/M metagenome (GOLD analysis project Ga0080013, IMG submission 69236) | Marine viral communities from the Pacific Ocean - ETNP_6_85 (SPADES assembly) (version 2) | ecosystem: Environmental > Aquatic > Marine > Oceanic | place: Pacific Ocean | collected 2013-06-19
ATCATCCCCAATCTTCATAACTACAATGGGAAAAGTATAAAAATGATACTTGTTTTTTATACTCTCGCGGTAAGACGGAGAGAAATCACAGTTAACAAACACGTATTCACTAGAGGGATATGTTTCCATAGCGCGCGCACAAGCGCGCAGACAAGCCGGGCAATCGCTGATTCCATAAATTATAAACCGGCGCATCATTCGCGCAAGCCGGTTTTTAAGATGGTCACCTCGCCGTAATCAGAAATGTACTTAACCTTTTTATCCATCTCCCCCTTAAAAAGGGTGCGTAAAAAAGCGATATTAGCCTTCTCCACTCCCCCCTCAGAGCGAACAAAAACACCTGAGATCCCCCGGTTACAGATTTTTAGCGCATCGCGGTGCACGGCTTTAATCGAAGAATACACTCCATGGAGGGCATCGTGTTCATTAAATAAGCAGTATATGTTGATATTCGTCACGGGGTACCTTATTGTACGGTTTCGTACCGCTCACTAATGAGGGAAAGTTCATATGCACGCTCAATAATAGCCAGATCATATTCACATTGTTTAATAAGCGCATCATCCTGAGTTTTTTTGGCCTCTCGAAGTGCATCTTCACATTCTTTCTGTTTTTCCACTGCTTCTTCCAACAAATATGAAAAATAAAAGTTAACAGCCAAATCTTCAAGGGCAATCGATGCACTCAAAAATGGGCCGGTGGTAAATCTCGGCTGGAAAATCACCCCTTGCATCCTCCGCATCTTTTAGTTTTGCGAACCTTCTGTCTCTCGACTGGGGATACCTGTATTTTCTTAAAGGATCCTATTTTGTCTTCGATATACCGACCATTCCCAAAAGCTCGAATGTAATCTTCTGAGCGATTGAAGGCGCCGCATACAACTATTTGGCTATTAGGAGAGTATAAAAGATATTCTCCGGGGTGAACCATAGAGTTCTCATTTATCTCCATAAAATCCATTGGGATCCTCCGTAATGCTCATCATATCATCATATACCCGTTTCTTTAAGTCATTAAGGAAGCCTAGTGTATCATTTCTTCTTAAAATCTTGAAGGCGATATTTTCAATAGAAAATTCTTGTTGAGGGCTTTCGAGGCCGGCCCGGCGCAAGTTTTTTATTTTCTTTTTGATTCGGCGTATGTTTCTCGTTGCCGCCTTATATTTTTTGGCCGTGATCAAATTTGAGATGATATTAACTTGAAATTCAATATCTTCTGCCTTGTGCCGGGCAGCAGGGAAATCTATAGTGCTAAGGTAACGACTAGGCTTAATGTTCCATTCGTTATTCATAATCGAATATACTCCCGATGACTTGTGAGTTTCACGCGAATCTTCAACATAGATTTCGACCTCATATCCTTTCATGCGGATGTTGTGGTCATTGTTCCACTTCATGCGTGCATTATCAAAAAATGCCTTCACCAGCACACGGTTTTCATCCACACCTAAAAAGTCTACTATAATATGGAGATCCACGTCAGAGTAGTTCGACCAGTTGTAATTGGCCAATGAGCCCGTCAGGGTGATGTCCTCGATCTTAACAGGTACGGGGAGGCCGGCGATAAAACCTTCAGCAATGGTCAAGAGCTTTTCCCGAATCTCGGGATGTATTTCTTCACCCTCCCAGATGGTAGGCTCCAGTGTATCATGGCTCTCAAAAGATTCTGGCTCAACCTCTTCTTCTAAAGAGCCCCCTCCGGGGGCTCCGGGAGGTGCTGAAATATCATTCTGATCTTTATCTCCAAAGTGGGCGCGCTTATTCTTATAGCCTCCTTTTTTCTGGGGGCCTTTATCGAGGAGTGTTGACATCGCTTTCTCAATGCCGGCGCCCGATTTGCGAGAGGCGCGTTGAGCCTCTTGCTTAACTGAGTCCACAAAGTCTCGCCAATTAGTTCCGTTCATAATAATAAATAGTTTCTTTTAATTAAAGCGCCAGATACATTAAAACGATCAAAAAGGTTTGACCTTATTATATTCAACCACAAGTTCATCGACATAGTTTGCCAGCGTATACTGTAGTGTCCATGTAGAGCCGTTGTCTGTTGAGGTGTGTATTTTACTGTCTTTACCTCCGCATACAACTGTCGTTCCATCTGATGCTAATCCCATAATTTGACCGGCGCTGGGGCTTGTAACCGCGCTCCATGATACACAATTGTCTGTTGACAAGAATGGGTTACTCGGCGTGTTGGTTTTCCCGGCAGTCATCCAAGTATCACCGGAAATATGGCAGATTGGCCAAAGTGCTACTGAGATACCCGTTACAGCGGTCCAAGTATCTGTTGAGGTATTGTCGGCAATTGAGGTTGCGCGATAAGAGGTGGTGGTATTGCTAGCCAAGAACCATACTCCATTATTGTACTCAAGACCATTAACTGCTCCAACGCTTGTTCCAGATACGTACCAGTTCAACCCATCATCCGTCGATTTAAGAACCGAAGTGCCATTTCCGCCAGCCAGCCAAGTTCCTTCACCGTCAGTTGCTAAGCAAAGCATTCTGCCGGCTCCGGAAGCGACATCGGTAATTTCAGTCCAGCTATCACCTCCATCGGTTGATCTAAATACTTTGTCGTTCTTTGATCCAGCAATCCACGTTCCATTGGCTCCGTATTCAACTGTTCTACATTTAGAATCTGACGTTGGACCCGGGAAGTCAATCGAAGTCCAAGAGTCATTGCCCTCGGTTGGGTCGGCAGAGTATCTAAGTTCAGGGCTTGTGTTAGTGCCAATAATCCAGCGTGGATTGTCACTGCCATCCAGACCAAAAGATACATCCCAATAGTTCACCCCGGGTCCGGCGTCGGCAGGAGTCTGATAGGCAGTCCAGTTAATGGCATCGGTAGAATACAGTACGTGGCCTTTTCGACCAGTCGAGACCCATAGTGGGCTGTGGGCTGGTGGTGCGCCAGAGATCGTCTGCCCCATGATCTTTGTATAATCGGCCACTGCTTTTCCGTTTATCTTAGCTATTGCCGACACAGCTATACCGCTTATTTTGTTAACGCCCACTTAACTTAGCTCCAAGTAGACGGACTCCGGGTTAAAATAGATAACATTGGCTGTGTTCGTGCAATAACCAATGCACCTCACGATGTCGCCCGGGCCGGAGGGCTGTGTTGTGTCCATTGATGCGGCAGTCGTGGAAAGATATACGGGCAAGCCTGCTACAAAGTTAGAAAGGTAAGTGGTTGCATCAAAGAAACCTCGCAAAAGTATACCATTGGCGGGCGCGGAACCAAGAGCAATCCCCAGTAGACCATCGCTAGTGGCGGCCGCATCTGCGTCAGTCTCAGTCCATGCGCCACTGCTGTTGAGGTAATAGATTTTACCGCCGGTCAGGTTCCCAGTTCCGAATGTCACCACTTCACCACCGCCCGTATCGCTTGATAGTCCGGTAGGATTATGGTGAACATCTAGTTTTACTTTTGGGTCAGTCGTTGCAATACCAATGTTGCCATCATTATCTATATGCATTCTGTCGGCGCTGTTGACATAAAAACGCAAATCTGACGTGCTACCCGGCATCCACACATATGCCGACGATTGGCCATCCTGCGAAAGTTTGAGGGCTGATTCATCTCCAGCTTCGCTTTCTATCTTTACGTGACAAGTGCCTGGACTCTTGACGTGTAAGGTATGGTCCGGCGATGTTGTTCCAATGCCGACCTTTCCATCTTCTACGTATAGTTGTGCGCTGCCGCTGGGACGCAAAGTGATGGTGTCCATTCCGAAATCAATATAGGTAGGCTCGCCTAGGCGGTCATCTTCGTAATAGATATCGCCTTGGCGGAGACTCCCTGTTGAGTATTTATATGACATTTATTCTCCTTCCTCTAAGCCGGTTTTTTTATCGACGGTGCCATCTTGTCGATATAGCACTTGTTCGCCGTCTTCAAATGTAATAATCGTATTATTGATAGGGTGGCTCGTGACATGAATCTTAATAAAATCATCGAATGCATCAAAAAAGGCAATCGAGCCCCGGGGGGCTGGGGTGAGCCAGTGGATGACCGTATGGCCTGTGGCAAACGTCGCGCCCTCTATCACCACTCCTTCTCCGGAAATGCCCGTTTCATCATTTTGTCGGCACGCCGTAAAAGTACGGATACCTTCGGGCGCCCTGTTGCTGGGCTTTTTTGGTTTTAAATCTTCGGCTTCCGTAGGGGGGCTTGTCTCTGTCTCTACCATCACGATTGCTCTCCCTTGTCATCTGCGCGGATTGGTAAGGTGTCAAGGGGACCAACGTCTTCCTCGACTTCCATATCCATTTTTGAAGCGACCCATTCGCGCACCAGCGCTAAATTGGCCTGCATTTCAAACATTTGTTCATCCAACATACTAAGCCTATTAAGCATATTTGTGTAGAGGCATTTTTTCTTATTTTTCATTTGTCAAATTTCCTTTTTATAATAGGCGCCCAATCAACTTGATAATGAGGCACGACTAAAATTACATTTTCTAACACATCAAAACCATATTCGGTGTGCCCGACATCAATAGCTACGATATAACCTACAAATTTCCCTTCCATGTTAAAAACACCGGCGCCGCTTGAGCCGGACCATGCATATGAATTTAAATAAATAAACTCGTCGGGAGAAACTCCCATTATTTTACCACCTAGCGTCACTGGTCCAATGGTATTGGGATATCCTGTATAAATAAGTGGATGCAGGATTGAAACACTTTTTTTCCAGCCCCTATAGGTCCGGACAAAGTCGCGGGGAAAGCGTAAAGGTACTCGGTTCTCTATATCAGCTACTTGGAGGATCGCATAGTCGGTCGTAGCGTCCAACGCCACCACATTCTTACAATTTGCCACCGTCCCATCGGTTTCAATTTGGATCAGTTCACAAGTAGGGGCCAATAAACCATGAGAAACTGTAATAACATAATGCTTTCCGTAGTGTTCAAAATAGGTACCGGAGGCTATGGATACATTCCCCATGTGAGGGCTCCACGACAAGACACGTACTGCACTTTGAGAAGATTTTGCGATAGCTCTCTTCTCGGCCACAGCGTATGCCTCACTAATGGGGAGAGGCCCTCGCATTTCGGCGGAGGGCGGAACACTCTGTGTTTGAGTTTTGCCCAGTATTACAACAAACGAGCCGATCAGGCCTGCCATAAAGACCAGCAGGCACCGACACAAAATTGTTAAATATTTTTTAAACATTCTACACCTGTAGTTGATAGCTGAAGAATACTGGTATCTGCTCTAGGCCTGATTTCTTCGCGAACCAAACAATATCTTCGTTGCCCGTAATCTTGACTCTGCCGTTCTTGCCTACAGCAACATAAACTGGGCCTTGTGGGCCATACTTAATAAAGTGGTGATAGTCTGCGTCAAAAGCATCTTTGGGGTTGCGATATACTCTCGACATATAAGGGAATAGCTCACTGCTGTTTACCATCTCGTGATATTGCATGTCCGCATTCGCCATTGGCCGGTCATAATCCATTACACCGTTGTTGGCCCAGTCGTCGGCTACCTGTTGTACTGTTGCGCTGGGGGTTCGGAGAGGCCCGCTTCCATAGCGAACAGCCCCGAGTTGACCAGCGAGACCACCAAACGGTAGCGACATTTCGGTTAACGCCTCGCGTACAGTGCGGATAGTGCCCCGTGTATTGGTGCGATGTATAGGAGACATACGCAATATGCGCAACCCTTTGACCTTCATTAGGGCGGGAATGAGTATTCGGTCTCTATATTTGACGCGACTTTGGCCTCCCAGTAGCTCGAATTTAACCTCATAGGTACCAATTTGGCTGGTGCCCACATCGTTAGTATCACCAACAGTGCGCACTGTTGTGACACCTTCAATACCCCGAATCTCTGTTTGGGTCTCTTGTACCTCGCCGCCTAGATCTTTCCGTATTGACACATCTATCTTAATGCTATAAAGTCTCAGATCATACGAAGGATCCTTCTCTTGTAGTAGCTGATCAATCCTATCAATCTGCTGCTCTACGCTCTCCGACAAGTCACGTGGCTCTCCCAGTGTGCCCGCCAAGGGCTCTTGGGTTGGAACGCCGCTATAATCCCTCACAGTGCCGCCGTAGGTGCCTAGCTTCTTCATCTGATCTTTGACATGCTTCTTCCAGCTCTCCGGTCTGCCAAGGTTGGCGTTATCGTCCATCTCGAAATCTCCGTCGCGTGCTATGTTAAAGTATCCCTGTTTAATCGGCGACAAAAACTTGTACCAAGCAACCCATTTCTCAACTTCGCCCATCTGATCAAAGTTTTCCTTGATCCATTTGGTAATCATTATTTTGCGTTCTGCCCATTCGTCGGAGCCAGAGGCGAAAGCGGCTGCGTACTGGCTGTCAATATCTCGGATGGCGTGCAGTGGCCACCGGCCTGACATCACAGATTCCTTGGTGGCGTCAGCGAGTGCCTTTATGTTGTTCTGTGCGCCGCGAAGTGTTTCTTCGGCGGCTTCTTCCACCATGTCGGGACGTGCGTTAAAATAATGCACAATGTCTTTAACAACTTCAACTTCTTCGGGTGATGACTTGCTGTCCACTCCAATCTCATATTTCCAATTGGTCAACATGGCGGGGTATTGTTCGTGCCTTAATGTTGACTCGGGCATAACGATAAAGCGTGAGTCTTTCGCTAATACCAATTTGGCGCGGGGGGCCTTATATTTATCGCCGAGGGGTAGACTCTGTTGATCGGCCGATGGTTCTTCTGCTGCCGAGTAAAGTTTCTCTAAGTTTCTCGCCATGTTGCGACTAAGATCGTCGTTCTCTATGCGGCCCGGACGACCCAGCGGGCGTGATCCAAACATCTTGGTGTATAGTCCATCGATGTGTCCTTCTCTGTCATCATTAAATGCCCACATCTTGACCATATTTGGGATGCTGCCCAGGCCGCCGCCAGAGTTTAACACCGCATTGTCGTGTCTCTGGCCTCGCCTGAACCAAAACTCCAGCCTAGGGCCGTCTTCGTAGATTTTCCAGTTGTCAAGATCCATCTCACTCATGCCTGCGCGCTCACGATCATAGGGAGTCTTGGCTGCGTAGCCTCCTTCTGCTAGTTTAGAGCGTATGTTCTCGTGGATCTCTGCGTAGTTATCTTCGAAGTTTTCTTGAACTTGCTCGCCAAAGTATCGCATGTTTTGGGCCGCGGTCTCCTCGTCACCAGCTTCCTCTTGTTCCATGTTGCGAATCGTAATTTCAAGGTGGGCGGTTGCTGGATAGTCTGGATCTATCTCGTCGCCCTCTGGCTGGGCGCCCGTCAGCATCCTAACCTCCCACTCAACCTCACCTTCGCCGGGGAGATCCCACTCGATATTCTCTATCTCTGTCTCGCTTACAAAATCTCGGGCGGAGCCTCCCCATGTGTTCTCGGGGATAGTCTCAAAGCGCGTATCTCGCGTGGTGTCGTTGGGAGCAATAGTGGGCGTGTATTCATTATTTCTGAGTTCAAATCCTTTCCAGCCTAGGTTGATCTGTAGGCTGCAGTAGCTATTCATATAAACGTAGACTCCTTGGCCGCCATGAACTTCTGGTCCTTGGACTTCGCCGTCGATCGATGAGTTCTCACCCTCATAGTCGTTAACAACTTCATTCACGGCTTCTTGGATGGCTTCTTCATCGATGGCGCCGGCGAAGCTGACTCCGGGGTTTTGTCCCACGAGGTAGTTGTTCATCTCTTGAAAGCCGTCATAATCGTTTGAGTGCTCGCCGGACTCTTCCACCGATGTGATGCCCATGTTTTGAATGAACCAGCTAATGTGATCCCACATTTCTTCGGGGGGCGCGTCGTTGGAGCGTCCCTTAATTTGATAGAGGGTGCCGCCGCCGTCGTAGTTCTCTGCCTCCCAAGTCATCGTGATATAAGACGAGGATGCCTTGCGCCCCTTGTGGCGCTTGCGGAGCGAGACTAGCACGCCGCGGCTGTCGCCGCCACAATGTCCCATGCGCTCGCCTTCAACGGAGCAGCTAGACACTTCTAAATTATACCAGTACGAGCCGTCATCAAACTGGTGGATGACATTCTCTGGTTCTTCGCGGCTCTCTAAATCTTCTTTGGCTATATTGTATGCTGAGTTGATATCATCTTCATTTTTAATCATTTCATAGTTGGTGCGCTCGTCATTGAGCCAATCAAACAATTCACTGTATCGTGAGTACCACGAACGAAATGTTTGCATCATTAAGGCTTGCAGCCACTCTTTTACTTTCTCGACCTTCTCAGATTCCACGCCGGCTTTGCTTAAAGCCTTGGCTGCTTTCATGAATGTCTTGCGCCAAGTGCCGCATGGTTTATTAAAAGCCGCCTTCACATTCTCAACAACGAAGACGATCTTCTTGTTTTGCTCGACGGCTTCTTCATCGTATTCCACGCGAGTTGTTGGTTCGCGAACCATTCCATCAACAGTATAGGGCGTCATTGTGCGGGGAACAATCTCGCCCATGGCTGCTGTTGCGCCGGGAGTAATGTTTATCTGTATCTCGTCTTCGAAGTTGGCCCTCATGAACTCGACCCAGTGCTGCTTCGGCGTAGCAGCAAAGCCGGTGCCTATCTTGTGCGCCTTCCACTGGTTGCCAGCGTACATCTTTGCCTTCTCGGGCGCCGTTGCCATCGCGCTCTCAATAAAGTCGATGACTTGTTCGGGGAGTCCTATGTCTCGCAGCCCCTCCGTTAAAACTTCTTCTCGAAGATACTCGAACCAACTGCCTGTAGATATATCCATTAATTTAAACTCCGACATTATAAATAGTTGCTATCTTTTATAATCATCTTCCAATCTTACAACGTCGTTTAAATGTGGGGTGCTAACCTCTACAAGCTCTACGGCCGTCTCGTTCGCTCCGAAGCGATGGATTTGGTGTGGCGTCACATGTAGCGATTGGCCGGGCAGTATTTTTTGGATGCTGTCGTTCTCATCATAGTTATACAAGACACCCTTGATGACGTACACAGTTTCTTCTTTGATTTCGTGATACTGCTTCGACAAGCGATGGCCTGCGTTGATGTGCAGAACCTTCCCTACGTAATCTTTTGTCTCAGCCCAGATGATTTCATGTCCCCACGGTTTTTCTACTCTTCTCATATTATCTCCAAAATAATTGAACCCCCACGATTATAAACGATAAGAAAACGCATATCATCGTTTTGATTGTAAACATACTCTCACCCAGCAGCCACCATGTCAAAAGAGGAAAGGTGACGTAAGACATCCCAAACCCCAGCATGCGAGAGACCCACGCTTCATTGCTAGCGTCCACTGCAATCCGCGTCCCATACCAAAAACATAGGCTGGCTGGAATACCAAAGAGCAGTGCACACAGGAGGGGGCGGTCTTGCCACCAATCCCAGATGTAGTGTGAATAAAGCTGGAACCAGACGAGCGTTTGAGCCAAAGCAAACAAGGCGCAAGATCGCATGACTTCAGAAGTTTGCAATTATCACCTCCTCCGCTTTCTCTGCGTCCTGCGTGAGGCGCCCCCATTTATTTATCAAATAAAATTTATGGCCTTTATAAAATTTTAAAAGGTAAGGGGTAAAATGATAGAGAACCGCGACTTTTCTTTCAGTAGTATCCATACACTCCTTTATGGCTACATGGTTGACGATGCTTTCATCATATTGGAGTTTTTCGTCTTCAGCATGATTAAGCAAATCATGAGAAAACGATTCTCCGGGGATTACCACATAATCACAACGCACACTAATGTCCTCGATACTACGAATGAAATCTTTATTTTTGTTGTATTGTATCATAAGCCGATTAAACGGCAGATACTTTAGCTTAGAAAGGGCGAGAGGATTGTAGCTCGTTCGATCAAATCCACCGCTGGAGGCGCGCCCTGATACTGAAAACTTACACAGCAAAAAAAATATGGCTGATCGAACATAGGGATCCGCATAGTTGGGAAGGGTTTCTTGTAATAGATAAAAGATATTCTTGTCTTCGATATTATCAAAATGCTGAATCACCTCAAGGAGGTGATTGGCATTTTGGGAGAGACACGTCCAAAATTCATAAATGGTATACCTATTGGTGTGCCCCACCACGTAACGATCGGCATCAGCTAAGGATGTCTCCAGTACCCCGTCGTACATTAAGAACGAATGAACAACAGAGTCGGGAGGAATAAGGTCTTTGAGTGTCGTCAGTGACTTAAACTGACGGCTCTTTAGAGCTAGGGGACTCTTCATTACTTGTTTCCATTACCCGCTGTGCGCGTTTTTTCATAATATCCATTGCCGCCTTTTCTTCTTCGGTGGCGGCGGTATTGGGGTTGTTTTGTATGTTCTGCATCTGGCTTATCAGGGTGCTCATTTGTTGCTGGGCGTTAGCCATCTGTCTACCTCTGTCGGCTTTGTTCTGGGCCCCATCGGGGTGATTGGGTATCAACGTTGAATCGGAGGGCGTCGGGGCGCCTTCGGTTGGCTGTGTCATATCGGGCGACGATGCGGAAAACTGTTCGTTCTGCATTTGCAAATAGCCTCCAAGAATTTTCTGTACATCATCCAGAACCCCATCTGCCTTAGACAGTGATATCCGAAGTGTGTCCAGTTGATTCCAAGTAGAAGCACTCAGTATCTCGGGAGCAGTCTTTATCGAACTAAAGACCTGTGATGCGGCCGCAATGTGTTCGCTGGAACGTTCTAGCAGACGCCTCACCTCTATGGGGAGGTCATCCATTTCAATCGAAAATTGAATGTTGACTCGGGTTGGTGTTTGGTTGCTCATTTTATCCTCTTAGTAAAGCTTTGGTTTGGTTAAGTGTACCCTCAATTATATGAGGGGCTCCGACAACCACAATCTCCGTCCCTGTGTGGCCTCGGTTAATAGTTAATTTAGTAAATCGGTGGGCGCCGTCGAGATCTTTGGCAAGCTTTCCCTGCTCATTTAGTTGTTTCATTCTGGATTCTTCTCTTATCATGACCACATGCTCGGGGTTAACAAACACTTCGCGAAGAGTATATTCCTGCTGAGTAGTGAGTGTGGTGTTGTGGCACACCTCTGTAAGTTTAACGAGTCCCATCATTATCTCCCATCGGGTATACATCTTTTCTTTTGACATTCCAATTGCCGTTGGCATAGACGCGATATATGTATTGGCTAGCCGTGCTCAAATAGACCCCAGCTAGCGGCTTTGCAGATATTTGCATTCTCATTCCTTTTTCCGTTTCAAGCCACATCTCAGCACCTTGAGGGATATGCACTAAGTCTCCTTCTTGCATATCATTTATCCTCCGTTTGTATGATGCTAAAATTGGTAGTAATGAGTGTACCTGCGCAACTTGCAGCGTTCTTAAGCGCAGAGAGCGTCACCTTAACTGGATCCACAATACCATCTTCTACTAGGTTTGTCAACACATTTTCTCTAAAGTTCCACCCAAAGTCCTCTTGGGCCTCTAAAACTTCTGCGATAATCAAGTCGGGAGATGCTCCTGCATTTATCGCCATCTGTCGAATCGGCTCATAACACGCTTCCTTCACGATCGTTGCGCCGGCGCCATGGTCGTGTACACCGGTCGTGGTGACACACAGACTTTGACAAGCCCTTAGTAGTGTGGCACCGCCGCCGGCGATGATGCCGGCTTCTTGGGCAGCTCGTACAGCTTCTAGCGCATCCTCGATGCGGTGCTTCTTTTCAATCATCTCCACCTCGGTCGCTCCGCCGACGCGGATGACAGCAACACCGGAAGCTAGTCGAACGATTCTCTGCTGGATCTGTTCGCACTCGTCCATGTTATCGGTGGTCTCAATCTCAGATTTGAGGAGATCAAGTTTCTTTTCTATGTTCTCCACATCTGCATTGCCGCCTACAAAAATAGTTTGGCTCTTGTTGCTCTCGACAAATTTAGCGGTACCGAAGTCAATCATTTGGGTGTCTTGCATCTTCTTCCCCGACTCGCGTGAGATGAATGTGGCGCCGAGCGAGATCGCAAGATCCTCTAAGGTATTGCGGCGTTCTTCTCCGTAATAGGGGGCTTTGATAGCAGCGACTTTCAAGGTGCCACGCATGGCATTCATGATAAGAGCGGCCAAGGCTTGTCCCTCGATATCATCGGCGACGATAATTAATGGCCGGCCTTCTCTTGCAACCATTTCTAGAATCGGCAAGATGTGTTCAACATTGCTTATTTTATAATCAGTAATCAACACCAGGGGTTCTTCGTGGTGCATAATGGCGCGCCGTTCATCAGTAATAAATGCTCCCGCGCAGAAGCCGGTGCCAATCTTGAATCCCTCTGTGATGTCTAAGGATGTCTCTACAGAACGTGATTCCTCAATAGTGATCGAGCCGTCCTGACCTACGCGGTCATAGGCCATGCTAATAAGATCCCCAATGGCGGTATCATTATTGGCAGAAATAGTAGCGATATGTTTGATATCTTCAAGGCTCGTAACGGGTGTCGACATGTCCTGAAGTTTTTTTGAGACTTCCTTGACCGTCAGGTTAATGCCGCGTTGGAGTTCAGTGGGGGCAATTCCGCTAGCAATAAATCGTTGAGATCCCTTTAGGATGGCGCGGGCTAATACTGTAGAGGTTGTCGTCCCGTCGCCGGCGATGTTGTTAGTTTCAATAGCCGCCTGCTTAATAATCTGGGCGCCTGCATTTTCAAAGGGATCATCCAACGAAACAAAATGGGCAACCGTAACTCCATCCTTTGTAATGAAGGGATCCTTTCCTTTTTCTTGTAGTAAGACATTTCGGCCGCGTGGTCCAAGCGTGGAAGCGACATTATCGGCGAGTATGTCGGCTCCTCTAAGAATCTTTTGTTGTAGTGTGTGGTTGTCGTCGTATTTTCGACCCATTGATGCCTCTATGTTGTGTTAATATTATAATCGATTGTGTGGGGAATGTCAAATGTTATTTACTCAGTATCTCTAATTTCTTCTGTTCCGGTCGCGATGGCTTCCGCGTCATCTTGAGCATCGTCTGCAAGCTTATCGTCTTGTAGGCCGCCGGCGACATAGGAATTTAAATTAGAGGACAAGTCTTTTAGATCTCTGAAGATGGTAAAAATCTGATCATTGATCGTCCCGATGGAGGCGTCAAGCATGTCCTGTAGCCCCTGTGCTCCAATATTAATTGTGCCAACCTCAAATTTATCGTTGTAGGGGAATAAGTTATTCTGATCTGCAATGCCATCAAGCTTAGTCAGTTGCCCTTTTGATAATTCAAATTGTTTGTTATTCAGATATCCACTTGATGTTTGCAAAGCTAAGTTATATAATTCTGGATCTTGCTTGAGGTTTTCAAGTGCTCTCAGTGATTTTTTAACAGGCATAAATTTAAGTTCCTTGAACTTTTCTGATCTGGCAGAACCTTTCTTTCCGGCGTTCTGACGCTTTGTTACAGCTTTCTTGTATGCAGTATTTATTGCATCGAGAGCTATTTGTATTTCTTCCGGCTCTAGGGGCATTTGGCCGAGCATTTGCTTTTTCAGACTGGCAGGGAAAGCCTCATAACCAAAACGCTTGTTGTTGGTTGTAAATGTGTAATCATCCATATTAATCACATTCGCCAATTCTTTTTCAAGATTCATTTTAGCCGGATCAAGACCTCTTGTTTTAGCTTGCTCATTTGCGACACTTATGAAAGTGTCGACGATGGGTTTTAAATCTACGAAAGTGGCTGTTGGTAATGTGAGAAAATCTTTTAGGCCGCCCGGGCCAGCATTTTGAAGGCCGGCGCGTAAGTCTTCGATTGGCTCAGCAAACTTAGTTGGTATCTTAATAAGCTCTAATTCTTTTGGCTTGAGAGCAAGAATTTGTATGAAATTGTCTCTGGTAAAGTTAAATGCGTAGAAGTTTAGCTTGCCTGTTTGATCAAGACCGTCACCCTCTAGATCTTTTGTCACAACAATATATTCCATGAACCCTACATCGATCGCGCCCTTGCCTGTCAAATCGTCTACAAGCTGCTTGTATGAACCGCCTACTTTTAAAGACCCCTCTTTGTATAACTTAATAGAAATCGGCTGGCCGCCCTTGTTAATAACAATATCAGCAATGGTGCCGGCAGATGATGCAGGTATTTGCTGCCCCGATTCAGCATCAAGCAGAACAGCCAAGAATGACTCAAATGCAAAACCTGCCGATGAGGCATTAAAGTTTGTAATAATGCCGGTCAATGTCTTGTAAAACACAAGGTTAGAAATAACTTTACTAATTTGCTGGCCCGGCGTGCCTTCGAACGCCTCTGGCATCGGATTTTCGTAATATTGATTAAGGTCGTGTAGCTTGCCACTAAGATCACCTCCGGGTGCAATATTATTAAGGTATTGTGCGAGGTCTTGGCCGGCTGACGTCCTGACTTGCTTTCCTCCCCCCTCTGGTGTGGTCAGAGAGCCCCAGCCAATCTCCGTGATTGGAAGGGTGGGGATGAGGTCGATGGTAAGCTTGGTTTCTTTTGATTGTCCTCTTTTTTCGGCTATTAGGTGCGCATTATCATAGACAATTTGAGAAACCGACTCTAGAATTTGTTCTATTTCGCTCAGCGGCGATGTGAGGGATTCTCTCTTCTCTCTCACCTCAATAAACATATCTTTCAAATAATTTGACATTCTCTTTCCTCTAAATTATAATGTCTGCAATACCGTATTCGACTGCTTCTTCTGCAGATAAATAGACGTTAACTTTACGTTCAAGCATATTTTTAAGCTGCTTTTTGGTAAGATCGGTCTCGGCAACCAGACAATCGATGTACATCTTTTGAATTTGTTCCACCGCTTCCATCTCATTGATGAGGTTGTGAATAGAGCCATGGTTGCCGGCAATGACAGAGTGAATCATAACGCGGCAATTGCGTCCAATCTGGCGGCTTCCTTTTGTGCCGGCGGCCAATAAAATAACGCCGGCTGACATCACCTTCCCTAATCCCACCGTGTGGATCTCTGTGGTCTCTCTCACTATTCGCATTATATCGTACATTCCAAACATATCGTCGGCGCCTCCACCGTACGTAGAAAGATAGAAAGTGATAGGCTTTGTGTTTTTGGGAGATAGCCGATTAAGCTCATCCAAATATAACATAGCATGAATGATCTCAGCTGTCTTTTCTTCTGATACATCTGAAAAAAGCCCTATGCTCCGGAGATCAGGCTCGGGGGGGCGCTTTTCCATCATCAAAATCTGGGCCAGTTCTTCTTCTAGGGCGCCCGGCTTTTCTTCCGCGGTCTCTTTCTTCTTTTCTTTGTCAGCTTTAGTGTTGATCAAATCCAAAATTTTACCAATCATCTTACTATCCTCCAAAATTTGAGTGCTTCGTCCCGATGGCGCTGAAGATGTATCATAGCGCTGCTCCAATCGTGGAACTCGATACCCTCCTTAAACGCTGTCGGGGTTTGGGCGATGAGAGTGGCGATTACATTGGCCTTGAAGGTTAGCTTGTCTTGGTTGAACTTGTGTTCAAACGATGTCTGGGTCTCTGTATCTTGTCCGGTTTCCGCAATATGTTTTTTCATTATCTTCTCTGACGTAGCGTAATTTTCAAGGGCCCTTGTCGCCATTATTAAGTAGATGATGCGGCTGGATTTTAATAATTTTAATGAGAGTCGCGCCGTGTTTATGAAGTAAAAAGTTTTACACGTAACATAGCCAAAAATAAACGTTAGGGCGTGGAGCCACCAGATGTCCATGTTTCTCCTAAAAAATAACCACTAGCGTGGCCAGTGGTTATTGTAACGGGTTGTAAACCAAATGTCAAATATTATTTGGTCAGTCGTTTCATGATGCGTTCGGCAAGAGCGTCCACCATATTTGCTTGGTTGTTTTGGGCGCGCAATCTTTTTGCCACGCGTTTGGCAACCTCGTTGACGAGATCCTCTTGGTTCTCATATACATCGCGCATGCCCGGAAGTTCTTCTTCCTCATCGTCAAGAGCCATGTCGGTCTCTACCTCGGAGTCCATGGCCATAGCGTCTGCATCTTCCATGTCATCATCGGCGGCCAGTTCGTCATCCATCTCTGTGGATACTGGCTCGCCAAGCACATCTTCTAGGGCCGCCTCAAGCGCACCCATGAAGTCTTCAACAGATACCATGCCGGGCGTGCCGGCATCTTCCTCGGCGCCCATATCCATATCCATCTCGTCGCCCATGTCCGCAAGCTCGTCGCCTTCTTCATCTGCGAACTCGTCTTCAGCACCAAGTTCATCCTCGGTTGCATCGAGTTCTCTCTCCATTTCATCTTCTTCGCTGATGTCTGGGGGGGTGCCGTACATTTCATTAATTCTATCATCGCCAAGGGGGCGCAATTCCGCCAGTTTCATAAAGCTGCGAAGTTCAGCCTCTGTTAAAAGTGATTTACGAGCCATGTTTTATATTCTCCTTAAAAATGAATCAATAATAAATAGTTATAGATTTTGTAAAACCTACGATTTTTACCATTTCTCTGAAATACGTCTCATCTTAAGTAGTGCCTTTTGCTCGATTTGCTTTACGCGCGCGAAAGAAATGCCTAGTCGCTCTCCCACTTGTCGCAAAGTGAGGGTACCATTCTCATATATCGAGATGAGAGAACAGTTAAATTCGTCTTCATAATTTATCCACATTCTACAATCTTCATGTGGGCAGCTTTCTTGGAGGTCTCTACACTTACGCGAACAATGGCGTAATCCATCGATTTTCATAAGTCAGGATGTTCCTCAGCAATGAGATCAAATAAGTCATCAAGCTGATCATCGGAGAAGCCGGCGTCAGCCAGAAGGTGTTCACCTTTCAATCTAAGTTTTTTGGATTTAGTTTTCTTCTTCACCGACTGATCTTTTACATCATCTATGAAGCTTAAAATTCTTTCATCTTGTTCTAGATATCCCGTTATAAAAGAACGAAAGAACTGTGATTGCTTCAAGTCGTCGTGGCGTAGCCTAACGATTAATTGAGCGTGTCGGTGGTCATTGACCGTAAACACGATCTTCTTGTTCATTTTCCCATACTCGATCTCGGGCGCATCTACCATGCACGACTCCGAATATGAGTCCCACTTTCGGATAATCCGGAATTAGTTTGTCGGATAAATTCTGCGTGGGCTGATAGTTCTGCGATACTTCGGGCACCACTATACGAGAGGCCCGATTTAATACCGGTCTGTAGGTCTTCAAAAATATTCTTTACGGTGCCGCGATATGGAACTCGCGCAGAAACGCCCTCATTGGAGGAATATTTTCCTCTCCATCCCATTTGGGCCTCCTTGGACGCCATTCCTCGATAAACTTTCCATCTGGTGCCGTCATTTTCTTCGATGACTTTGCCCGGGGCTTCGTCAGTCCCGGCGAACAGAGACCCACACATAATAGCATCTGCGCCTGCGGCAAGAGCCTTCACAATATCGCCCGAGTTGCGGATGCCGCCATCAGCAATAAGTGCAATAGGCCTATCAGTTTTAGCACATTCGAAGAGAGTGTGCAGGCCCGGTACACCGTGGCCAGTCTGGATCCGGGTGGAGCAAATGGACCCACCCCCAATATTACACCGTGCCGAGTTAGCTCCCCAGTCGGCTAAATCGTTAACTCCTTCAAGTGTGGCGACATTCCCAGCCATGATATGAAGATCAGACCCAAACTCCTTGCGCAATATAGTGAGCGCTTCCTTCATCATAATGTGGTGACCGTGAGCAACATCTACACATAAAAAAGATGCGCCGGCGGCAAGAACCTTGTGTGCACGAAGGAGATAATCCCCTGTTACTCCGATGGCGGCGCCGACTGTGATATTTTGTGTGCCGCGGACGGTGGCTAAATCTATAGCCATAGAAACGTTACGGGCTTCCATTTCTGGAGTATGGTATCGGTGGATCACCGCGGTGCCCCCGGCTATGCCCAGAGCTGTTGCCATGGCAACTTCGGATATCGTGTCCATTGGAGACGCAATAATCGGAAAATTTAAATCAAGGCCGTTGCCTAATTGAGTTGCAATAGACACTTCCGTGCGGCTGCGGATATCCGAATAGCGCGGCTTAAGCAGCACATCATCATATGACAAAAATTCTTCCATATTATTTTTCCTCTTCAATAAAATCTTTAATCTCTCGTACGGTATACCACGTTTTTTCCTGCGGGTCTGGCGGGTCACTGAGTACCCGGATCCTAGGCTTTTTGGCAGTCGCATACGTTTTTATTAGTGAGATGGTTGGTACCCCGTTAAAACTTAACTGTTTTTCAATGGCCGGATAGTTGTCGATATTAAAAGCAAAGAAGTGGATCTCATCATAAGAGTCAGTGTTTGAGATGTCTTCGTAGTATTCCTTCAAATTGTGGCACAAGTGACAATCATTAGAATAAAACTTTATGACACAAGTGGCATCTTCTTTAACTTTACCAGCTAAAATCTTTTTTAATGCACCGATGGATAGCCTAGCTACGCTCATTGTCGATCTCCTTCTCTGTCTTTTGAACACAATGAGGACAATACAGGCGTACAGTTTCCTGTATAATCACCACTTTCCACGAGCTTAACATATCGCGATCCTTTTTGTCGAAGGAATCCCTGCATAGAGAACAACTTGCCGGAAGTTTACCAAACAAAGCTATCTGATTAGACAGTTCCTCTTGTTGGTCTTGGGGCACATGCTTGGCTAACGCCCGGCGTTCTTTCCTACTCATCTTTCTTCTTCTTTGCCTTTGTCGTTGACTTAGCGACCGACTGCGACTTTCGAAAAGTGGGGGAGCGCTTGGCTAATTCCTCAGTCGACATCGCTCCGACGTCGGTTGGTGATGCTGTCGCCGGGGTGTCTGGCTCGTCTGGCGGGAGGGTTTCCTTCAGCGCAGCTGCATATTGCTGGAGCGTAATCATCGCTCCCTCAAACTGCACCATCGCGATCGCGTGCTTACACATTTCGTCTACCGTGTCAGTGCCATGGCCATCCTGATACGTGTTCTTAAGGAGCCCATAATGCTCTAGGGCTTTTGATTTTAACCGCATGAGGGCGGCATTAATGATTTCATCGTTCATATATTCTCCTACTTGTTAATACTTTCGACTCGCCACAACTCTTCATTGCCGTCAAAAACGACGACTGCTGATGGGAATGGCGCGGCATTCTTACTATCTCCAAACTTCAGGCGCCCCTTTACAAAATGGATCTCTGAGGCCTTCATTACATGTTCGTGCCAATATTTGGTGTCGGTACGCGCCGGAATAAGCATCACCACCTTCGTGTCTTCTTTTCGTGCTTCCATCCTTGCTTTCTCAATCCAGCGTTCAATCCCTCTTCCGTAGGGAGGGTTCACAAAAGAAGTGGAGCCCCCCCAGTTTTTATCGAGCCCATTTTCTGCTTCTGTAAAAAAGTTAGGGCACTTGGTGTTGAAGGGGGTGGCGCAGGGATCCAAATCGAATGGGCCGAATCGCCAGCTTAGCTTGTCAAAAAAGTCTTGTGGAGTCGACCAGTTGCCGGTCTTTGAGCTAAACATTACTACTTGCGTGCTTTTATTCACTCTTGTTCTCCCCACTGATCATTTCAAAATTCTCGACGACCTCGTCGATGTTATACTTCTGCTTATAAAGACGGTATGCCTTTACTGCTGCTCGGATCTCGTCCGTGTTGAGCCATCCATTCTCTCGGAACTCAGAGCGCAGTTCGCGCTTTTGCTCCTGATAGGGTTCGATACACTCTTCAATTGCCGAGAGGGAGCGGATGTACTCCTTCACGTATTGTTTCTTCTCGTTGTTTGTTGTGGCCATTAGGCTCTCCTTTATTACTCTAATAATATAGCAGCTTAGGAAGAGTGTGTCAAGTGTTATTTATTGAAAGAGGTCCAAAAAGCTGCGTCATGAATCGATGAATCACGGCGTCCTTCTCATCATCCGTTTCGCACTCGGCAAATAAATAAGTATACATTTGCTTTTGGTGCTGCAATGCTCTCTGCATGGTCGCTATTTCTTTTTTCATCCACCGGGCTTGTTGTTTGTAATTTTTTGGCTGCGGTATTTTTAAGGTGGCGGCCATATCAAGAAGCAAAAAGTATTTATGTTTTTCTAAAGCGTTGGTGGCCTCTTTAAACATTAGAATATATTCTGCTCGCTGGTCGCTGTGTACATTCCGAGAGATTTTGTCAGGGTGGATCTTCATAGCAATACTTTTGAAAAGTTTATTAAAACACTCATGTATTTCTAGCTCGTCCTTGGTCATCTCGTAAGGAGAAGGTGCCTGTCTTTCAGGAGTAGGAGAGCCCTCATAGAGACTGATACTTCCTGTTACTTCATGGGGGATGGGCTCAGCCACTTGAGGGCCGATGCCGTATGCCTCCTCAACTCTTTCTTGGTGCTTCTGGTTTAAGGCATGGATATCTAAATTGTTGCGCGCAGCAAACTGGAGATAATATTCATTGAAGTCCTTTTCTCCCGCTGCTATCACCTCTGTTACCAGTTCGGTCTCTTCATGCACAAACCTTATCTGGTTGATAAGTCTCATCCAGCGCAATTTGTTAGTTGCGGACATTGGCGCTCTCCCTCTTATCCCAATAGTTTAAACGTACGCCACAGAGCGAATGTGGAGAATCCCCAGTTCTCATCATAATCCAGCTTGGCCATATAAGGTCGATTAAGTTGGATCTTGTCTCGGGATGGCTTTACTCCCCAGCATCGCACTCGGGTGACTTCATTGTTGGAGTCAATCACCTCCACGATCCAGTATAGCTTGCCATTCTTTGTTTTACGCTCTGTCACCTTTCGCGGGATAAACCAGCAAACTTGTAAAGCAGGGTCAAACTCAGAGATAGGGGGGATAAACTTTTCTTGAAGCTTCTCCACCGTCTCGGTGCTGATCACAAGGTTGATGGGAAAAACGCCAGTCAAATCGGTTTTGAACTGAATGACCTCTTCCTCACTAAAATCCCCCTCTGGTCTATAGAGTTCAATGTTCTCATTTAGTCTCTTAATGTTTTTGGGTCGCTCAACAATGCAAGCTGACCAGAAATGTTTTCGGCCCGTAAACCGATCATCAACCAGTAGATCTAGGGCGCCGCCGCGCCCAAGAGCATCGAGGGACTTTTTGTTTAACTTGCTGTAAGATATGCCTTCCCGAAACAGAAGGTCTTCTGCGTTGAGGAAGGGTCGGTGTTCGATGACTTGATCGATGGCTGAGGCGCCCAGACCCTTGATGGAGGTTAGGGGCTGAATCAAAGTCTTTCCATCGGGACTAATCTCCCAGACGGCTCCGGACTTATTAATGTCAAGTGCTGCAATCTCAAAACCAAACTTCTTCGCAATGTTGATTGCTTTCTCTTTCCGGCTCTCTGGCTCTTTGTCCAAGAATGCTGCCATCCATTCCGATGGATAATAGTTAAACAGCCATGCGCATTGAAACGAAATGATACTATAAGATACTGCATGTGACTTGTTGAAACCATAACCCGAGAAGAACTCAAACTTATCCCACAGAGCTTGGGCTGCGTCTCTCGCGATCTTATTCTTAAGACAGCCGGAGATAAACTTATCGTGCAGCTTGCCCTTTACGGATCCCTTGCCTGTCCCCTTCTTAGTCAGCACTTTGCGGAGCATGTTGCCCTCATCGAGAGTCAAGCCTCCAAGCTTGTGTGCCAATAGAGCAATTTGCTCTTGGAAGATTAGGAAACCGAAGGTCTCTTGGGTGATCTCATGGGAGTCATCATTCAAATATTTAATGTGATGCGGGCTTTCCTTAGCATCCACATATTCATCGTGGACATTTGCAGACAAAGGGCCCGGGCGATAGATAGAAGTGATAGCCGAGACATCAATGATGTTACGTGGCTTGGCTCGGACGCAGAACTTCTGGGCGCCTTGCTCGGTGAACTGGAATATACCAGCCCACTTGCCGGCGTGGAAGATGTTCTCATATATCTCCTGATTGTTCAGATCGATCTCATCGGGGTGTAAATGTTTGTTATAGTAAACACTCACTTGTGCAAACGTCGGACTCTCGACACCATGGTGGCGCCGCAGAATATGCTCAATACAACCCTCCATCATTTTGAGAGTAGATAGTCCAAGTAAATCGAATTTAATAAAGCCCATCGGCTCAAGATGGCGAACGTTCTGGCCTTCAGCCCAAGGGGCTTGACGGACGCCTCCGGAATTAATCAATGGCATGCTCTGGTCTAGGTTCTCGGCGATAACAACTCCGCCGGCATGACGTGAACATGAACGCACCTGTCCCACGAGTCCCTCAACGTGAGTCTTGACTGCTGGGTGCTTGTTTAGATATGCGCGCAGCGAAGGGGAGAACTCGATCACCTCTTCCCAGTTGGGAACATACACTCCGGCCTTTACGCCGTGCTTTCTCTTGGCATCGGGAGTGGCCTCTCGCATCATAATGGATGTGACCGTATTAACTTCCGTGAATGGAATGTTATAAAGCTTTGAAATATCCTTGATTAAGCTTTTGAGCTGCAGCGTGTTCCAGTTGGAGATTGGTGCAACACAATCCTCCCCCCACATCTCAACAAGGTTCTCTTTTAGCGCCATACTATCAGACACGTCGTAATCAATATCGGGATAGTCAGTTGCGTCGGAACGCAAGAATCGAGAGAACAGAAGACCATGCTTGATCGGATCCACCTGTGTAATGTTGAGTGCATATGCAACAAGCGAGCCTGCCGCGGAGCCGCGGCCAGGGCCGGTCAGCATCATATCAGTAGCTACATCCACGATGGACTTCATTGTCAGGAAATACTTTGAGAAACCACGATCATCGATTACGTTAAGTTCGCGCTTCAGTCGGTCCGTATATTCTTTATTAGTGTGGAGGGCCTTGTCTTTCAGCCCTTCAAGAGCAAAGTTAACTAATGCCTGAGTGGCTGTGAAGCCTGCGGGTACTACAAACTCTGGCAAGCGCACTGTGTTGTCGGGCAGAAACGACTCGATGCGATCAAACGCAATCCGGTGTGTCTCTTCAATACTCTGCAGGACCAAGTCATCGTCGTATTCAAAACCCTGTTCGTCGGAGTACTGCTTGTAGCTCTCCCACATCTGATCGCCGTTCTTTGGATACAACTCGTAACCAATTTCTTCAACGCCGGCGGGTAGTTGCGACTCTTCCTCTGCCCACGAAGGGCGCCCCTTACCAAGCCAACCAAGCCGCTTGTAAAGCTCTCTGTCCTTCCAAGCGCCAGGGTTGGGGTAATGGCTGTCGGCTGTCGTCACCAGTCCAACGCCAAACTCTTTGGCAACCTGAATGACGTATTGATTCAGTTCGTGCTGCTCTTTAATATTATTCCATTGAATCTCGGCATACCAGCGATCTCCAAAGATATCAACCATTTGCCGCGTAGACTCCCTCATTGCCTCTAGGACGGCTTCATCGCCTTCCTCCCGGTGCTCCCAGTAGTTGCCAGCGTAAACACCGCCTAGGCATGCTGAGGACGCTATAATGCCTTCATTGTACTTCTTCAGGAGCGCGTAGTCAATCCGTGGATACCGATAGAAGTTTTCAGCCTTGTAAGATTCTGAGACAAGCTTGAACAAGTTGTTTAGTCCTGTCTGGTTTTGAACCAATAGCACAAGGTGTCGCCGGCGTTTGAGGATCCCTTGGATCTTCTTGCTGTCCCCCTCATCTTCGACGGTCGCTCCCGACTGCTCGTCCTTCTTGATGGAACGAGCCTTCTTTTTGTCTTCCATCGCTTGATTGTATGCGGCATGCCACTCTGCAATCGACGGCGTGAAGTAAGCTTCACATCCGAAGATGGGCTTGAATTCTTTTCCCTCCTCCTGCATTTTCTTGGCATGCAATACCTGATATGGTAGCCCGTTCATGTTACCATGGTCAGTCAGCGCTAACGCATCGGAACCATTCTGGTAGGCAAAATCCATATGTGCCTGCGGGTATCCTATCGCGTCAAAAATAGAGCCTGCCACGCTGTGTGCATGCAGCCCAACGAACTTAATCGTGGATTCTATTCGATCCATTAATCCTCCTCAAGATATGGTATCTTAACATGTTTATGGGCCCTTGTCAACTCAATAAAGGGCTTTTTTATCTCATGGGAGGACCCCAGATAGGAGACATAGGTGTCCCAATCGGAACAGTCGTAAAACCAGTCTAGCTCTATCTTAGTCGTCTTTTCTGGTTCGATCGCTAGTGGGTGAAAGATGTCGCTTAGCTGGAAATAGCGTGCGCTCCACCTTTGGTTCAGGGGCAGCTTCTCCGAAGGGTATTGCTGGCCGGGTGAAGGGGGTAAATATTCCCTTGTGGTGGTTTGGTTGATGTTGCGTCGACATGTTTTAAAATCTTCTCCTGTCATGGTAAAAGAGAGCGGTAAACCATCTTTTACTGTTTTGTTTTTATGTGCAAAGAAAAAATTACTTTCTTTACTTTTAATGTCCTTACGGTATTGCCGTACACTTTCAACATCGAATAGTCCCATGGGGAAAGAAATATAGTATTTCTCTGGCACTGTCCATCGCGAAAGTTTGTAGGCTGTTCTCCATGCACTATGAATCCCGTGGATAATAGACCAACCGTAAGAATCACGACGATCGCGGTCCTTGGGATGGATGGGAACGTAGTAAATAGGCACCTCTTTACGTTGTTCCTTGTAAAATTTACTAAATTTTCGTGCATAATAAACAGGATCGTAAATCCACTCCCCCACAGCTTTTCTAATTAGAGGAATCATGTCATCATTTGCTACGATCCAAATAGTATTACAGCCGGCCATGGCGCACTCGTACACTGATTTTTGTATCGCGCTGAGGCCGTTGGCCACCGGCGCAAGGACAGGCGGAAATACATTCTCATGATCGGTTTGTATGTTCGCAATAGGAACTATGCCGGCAATGTGTAATCGCATTTTAAAACTTTGTAGGTTGCTAAATCTTTTTCTATGATCAGCGCCAGAAGCTCATCCGCCGACAAAGGGCTTCTTTGTATAGAGGGGGTCTCTTCCCACTGGAGCGGGGTGCTGAGTTTTTTAAAACGTCGGAGGTGAGACGTTTTAAACCGATAATGTCTGGGTGTGCCTTTGGATGTGTATCCATTAAGGGGACCCCTCATCCCATTATCATATAAAGTCTTCTCCATTTTAAAGCGCGCCATCGTCTCTGAGAAGTTTGGATCATACAACTCCTCTTCGGTTAAAGCTGAGACCACACAAGCGTCTTTAACACCAGTATTCCCATCAATTCGGTCAGATGAGTGGAACCATATCTCGCTAACAAAATCATCACCTGTGGGTATATAATCGATCTCATGTTTTCCTCCTTTGTGAAATGCGATGTAGTCATAACATATATAACTAGGCTCTGTGGGGGGTTCTTCTGACACTATGCCAGAAACATTAGTGTCTCCAAAATAATAACACTTATCGAAACTAAACTCATGAATTTTTGCATACTCATTGGTGCACGTAACCTTTTCACCGTCATAACGCATTATATCACATAAGTTGCTCAATGGCAAGCGACCATCCAAAGAAAGTAAAAACATTAAGCGTTCCCACAAAATCGATTTTGGTATCCCTACTTCAATAGACGAACTAAGGGTGTTCAATTTTTTTCTTTCGGAGGGGATCCCCACACTTGATAATCTTATATCGGGAGGGAAACAATCAAACCGAAAAGGAGGCGCTGGGTGGGTGAAATAAAGAGGGAGGTCGTATGCATAAGCAAGCATAGCCGCATCGAGGCCTCCTCCTATAACAATATGTTCGTGGTGAAGAATCAATCCTTCCTTCGGAAGCCAACCATCAAAGCAGCCATAAACATAACGTATAAGCTGCCGCGATTCACCGTCATGCACCCCTTCGCAGATTGTGGGTCCGCCGATGCAGCATCATCAGCAAACTCAAAAGGAGTGCTGGTGTCACCATCGCCGGTGTCTTCGTGTTCCTGTGAGTCTCCCGTATCGCTATCCGTAACAACGGGCTCTTCTTCCTCTTCTTCTGCTGGGATAAAGAACGGCTGTGAAATAACCAAGTCTGTGAGTGTCACGCCAAGTTCATGATGAAAGGGATCGTACCAGCCGGTATCGAAGTTTCCCATAAAGTTTAACTCATCTATCATAAAGGGCATGCCTTCCTCAACCTGAACACTCAAGAAGTATTCATGGTAGGCTGACTGTGTTTCTCTCGCGCCGAGGTTAAGGTACATATCCCATGCCATTAGATCAGCACGACCATCAACAAAGACATCCCACTCGTAAAGTGTGACCTCGTATTGAGTTTGGACCGAATATTCTGATGAGTGGTAGCCCTTGATCTGAACATTGCCCTCTGCCTCTACCTCTCCGTCTTCGTTAATGGGGTACTGGCCATGAGCCATGACGGCGCCTTCTGAATCAGATCCAATTCCATATGCATTCTGAAACGTTACTTGTCCGTAGGCGTCAATACCGTAGGACTCAAACGGAACGGACCAGTCCCAGCGGAAGGCACCTTGTTCGCGTTCAATGTCTGTCAGTGCCTCTACCGATAAAACTGGATGCTCACCCCAATCACTCCACTCGTCTGCCCATAGTTTGCACTGGGCACCATCTGCCCAGCCCCAAGGGGCATAAAAGCAGTTGTGTCCGGGCGTAACTCTTGTCTTGATGACGGCAACATAAAAATCTGTGCCTCTATCGATAGACGATTGAAACCAGAAAAATTCCACAATGGCGTCAATGGTGTTGTCGTATTGGTCTGAGTTTCCCACATAAAGGGTGTTTCCCTCAAAAAAGGCGTACGGAAATCGGTCCTCACTGCCAGCGATGTCGGTAGCGGTTTCAAACGATACGTCCCAGTCTCCTTCTAATATAGATGCGCCCGAATAAGACGTCTCGCTGTCGCTAAAATCGTCAGCGTGTGCTGTGCCGGTCAGAGCCAGCGCGGCTAAAAGGGATAAAAACCTCACTTTTCACCTCTCGCATCAATTTGTTCCTCGATGTCCCTCTTTAATTCCTCACAACGATGATCAGAAGGACAGCCAGTTACGGCACGAAAGATCATTTCAGAATTGTGATGCATCTTTTTCAAATCCTCCAACATTTTTTCTGACGTCAAGATCATACGATCTAGACGCTCAATCGTCTCATCAAGTGTAGCCGGTTCTGGGTCGGAATCCCCTATCTCTCCTGCGGGTGTGCAAGAAAGCACAGCTAATGCTAATAAAGTTGTAAACATATTTCTCCTTTTATAGTGCGTATACAATAATAACCGCCACAAACACAACCGTTGCGGCAATAGTTGACCAAAAGACTTTATTCATTTGTTCTCCTAACGTTTGATACAGTATAACTTAGTTGAGTAGAAATGTCAACTATCTTTTGCGGACTCCGTAAGAATCATAGCCACCACCTGGCCACGTCGGATACATAATGTGATATCTTTGTCTGTAGTGCTTCCAGCCAAGTGCATGCCCTATCTCGTGCTCTAGTACCCGATCTTTTCTGGCGTACTTGGGGAGGATATGAATTTTAGCCTTAACGATATATCCCGTTTTGTTATCTGTATATAGCTTCGTCGAAGCTAAGTGGTTGCCGGCAAACCCAACCTCTGGCAATGTTACAAGGATCTCTCCATACTTCGGTGTCATGCACATCGAAAAAGGATCTCCGACCACCCCAGAAAAAGTATACCCCTGCAGTTCCCAATATTTCATGGCGCGGGTAGTTCTCGTAACAGACACTCCAGAATCCGTGCAGACGCGCACCGATGGTACTCTATCCCACGTGTATGGCTGCTGTGGCATCCCTATTGCCGCTAGCTCTTCAACATAGGGGGATGAGATACGTATCCGCGGAGGGGGAATGCCCAACATCGGCTCATCAGCGGGTACCGAGCCGCAGCTCATCATTAAAATTAAAAACGTCAACCCCATGTACTAAATATGGGTTAATAAATTTTAACTCAGGTCCTCGTCCAATATATGGATGTTATATTTAGTTTCATCTAAAAGGGTTTTGATATCTAAACCTGCGCAGTCTATTTTGGCCTTACTTATGTGGTAATGGCTAACAAATCCGCTGTAACTACCATATGCTACTTCTTGGGCATATTTGGTGGAGGTTTTCCCAAATTGGCTCACCGGAGTTTCATAGGGGATTCCGGTGGCACCGTGGATAGCCTTCCAGAGCGCTTTGAGGGCCTCCAGTTGTTCCGGATAAAATCCCATAAATGGTTCTAATTGCTGGCCATGAACCCACGCATCTTCAACGAGGGGCCGTTTGCCATGCCCATTTTTAACATACCAATCTTGATATTTGGGATAGTAGGCGTTGCTAATCTCCACGCCCACCGATGGACGATTAGTGCGGGATGAGCCGGCATGCCATGCTGCATGCTGCATATCTAAAGTTTGATAGATGGTCCCATCATTATCGATTAAAAAATGGACTGATATCCCGCGCCTATCTAAAACATTCTGGCACGATTTAGATGAAAGACATGCATCCCAGTGGTTAACAAAATAGCGGATCTTTCTCTTTGGCCGGCCGGAATAATCATAGTAGGTGCCTTTACGTGGAGCTAGTCCTGATTTTTCAGACCAGAGTACAAATTTGTCCCATTCGATGGGATGAAACTCTCCGTTATAAATAATATAATTGGTATACTCCTCCGTTTGAGGCTTGTGTTCGTCAATGGCTGATTGGCGTTCAGTCCAGAGTCTTCGAAAGGTCATAGGGCCACACAAGCCATCAGCAGCGATCGACTTGGAGCGCTGCCATTTTTTAATGGCGCGGATCAGTTTATCATCAAAATACTTTTCACCAAACCAAGAGGGCTCCCACCCTAGCTTTTTGGCAGAAGCCTCATTATAGAAATTTTTGTCCATTTGGTTCCTAATTAACTAATAATTCCAACCACGTAATTGTCTAGAATAACAGTATAATTAGTTAGGCCCACTGTTATTTCCTCTAGCATAGATTTATCGATAATAATTTTGGTTGTAAGGGGTAGCTCAAAACGAACATCGTCGGCCACTCCTTTGACTTCCACTGTGGCATACCTCTCTTCGGGGGGTTTGTAGTCGTCGGGGAGGACAATCAGCGATTCCGCTAGCGCCTCCGTTTGTTGTTCAACTAAAATATATCTGTTAACTGGCTTAAACATCTCCTATCTCCTTGTGTATTAGCTTCTGCTGAGTATTATACTCTTGTCTGCTTAAAAATATATCCTCGCGAACACCGCAATTTTTGCAGACCATTGTGAGGTGTACATTTTCTCCTTGCGTTGTTCTAACATTCCCTGCGGGAATATAATAGCAAGAAGAATTGTGTACACCACATTTGCGTTTAAGGAACCTTGATTCCATCAAATGATTAAAATTCATTTTTTACCTCATATCGTACATGAATCGCCATCACAGAACTTTGTACCGCTTCCGCCTTCATCCGTTTCTATTCGCTGCAATGGCTTAATTACTTTTTTCATTTCTTCGTATTTTTCTTTAGTTATAGGTTCGTAAGGAGCTTGTTTATAGCCGCTATTACTCACCTTCAAAAAAGACACCGCCTTCAGGCGTGTCTCATACAGTTCCAAAGCACTTTTAATGTGTGGCGCTTCTTCATTTGTAAAAGTTACCGTGACTGATACTGCGTTGTCGGCCCAGTAGTGCTGGTATTGGGCGGCAATCTCCAACTGTTCCCACATACTAACATCTCTCTTCCCTTTTGTAAAGTGTTCTTCTTTTACTGGAAACTCTACAACCGAAGTATTGGGGGAGTAGGCGTCGTCTTCAATGGTATAGCCTGATTCTTGCAACGCTGCCAACACTGGGGAAACATTAGAGAAGCGGATGCGTCTAATATAATATTCGTCTTCCGGAAAATGGATGCCGGGAGTGGAGCCGTTGAGTAACGATACTGTGCCAGACGGCTTAATAGATGTCATCTTAATAGATTTCGGGACACATAGCCAGTTGGCGTACTCAGTATCAAGCTCTCTCACATAATCATAGGCGTTGTCGCACCAATCGAGCATCACCCGGCGGCCGTGCTTCTTGAACGCCTGCACAATACCAGATTGTGAGAGGCCGATGCGGCGATTCTTTAACATCTTAGCATTGGTTTCGGGCCAATGAGTGTTGACAAGGGTCACTGTTTTGCCGTAGAGATACGCACACTTCAGCGTTCGAAGATAATCCTCATAGTCTTCATGCTTTGCCGGGAATGTTTCTACGAGACAGCAAAGCTCTGCATTGTGCAGGCTTTGTTCAACACAGGGATTAAACCCAACCACTTCGGCATCATCATAATTGATCCCATCCTTAAAGCGGCCATATGCCCGCGCATTTTCTAGCCAGATAGTGCCCGGCTCTCCGTTCTCTTGAGCCTGATTGGCATGCCATGTGTAGTCCATACCTACGGGCGCATTGTAAGAGTTGTTAGAGCCCCAGCGATGATGATAGAGTTTTTCCTGATCATTCTTCATTTCAAGATAGTGGATATCTTCATGGGTACCCAAGGCCAATGCAGCCGATCGGCGTACATTTCCTGACACCACACATCTCCCTATGAGATTCTCTATGTCCACAATATCTACAGAAGTGATGAGTTCGCCGACCTTATCGACAAACAACTCTTGGAGATTTGCATGCAACTCAACGAGGGGGTCCGGGCCCGACGAGGTACCACCGAAGCCATGAATGAGGGCGCCCAGCGGTCGGATTGCTGAGTAGTCAAACTTGGGTACTTTAGCTCCCGACAAAAATCCATCTAATAGAATCTGGACCGAGTTGACCCAGCCTTCTCGGGAGTCGTCAATGACGAAAGTATCATTTGTATATTGGGGCTCTTGGATAGTTATCGTGCCGGCACCCTTGGTATCAAATCCGACGCCCACACCAACCATCAAAGCATCCATGATCCAGCCGAAAATATATCCCCCCTTGGCCGAGAGATCCGAGGTGGAACGAAAAGCACAATTAAATAATGCGGCGCCAGTGCGCTCTGTTACAAACTTGGTCCCCATCATCCATAGGCCGCGGCCCGGGGGGGTCCATTTCAAATTGAAGAGCCTATCATAGGCATCCTTCGCAGTGCGCTGAGCCTTCTGGTCATTCCACTCCAAACCTAGGCGCACGACGTGTTCTTTTTGGATATCGAACATACCTTCGATAACGCGGCGGCATGTGTGCCACCACTCTTCGGTACCCGATGCATCGGGATCAAATTCGCTCAATCTTCGTGAATATGTCCTTTTAAAAGTAACATATCCCAGCGGCCCCCATGGGACCTCTTGGCTCTTATATGGTTCGATAAATGACTCTGAAAGTCTAAACCGACGGATGTTTTCAATAGTTCTCATTTGTTTATTCCTTTTCTAAACTTTTCGTATTTATTTTGCAACAATTCTTTTTGTTGTTTGGCTCCTAGGGCCACTGGATTTCTGGGGATTTGAGCGGCGCCTCCCGAAGGGCTAACGGTATTAGTGCGGGGCATAATCTTGATGTTTACATTAGAGGTATCCATAAATATATCATACACTATTCCGTCCGGTCCGTTTCTATTTTTTGCAATAAAGATCTTGCCTGTATTGTTTTGCTTATCCTCGACCGTCCGAGAAACAGAAAAAATAAAGTCGGCAACGAAGCACTTATTAAACGCTTCGGAGATTTGTTCCATCGTAATCACTTCGGCATTGAGTCCGGATCGGTTAGTCTGAGAGGCTGTCCACAGGGGACACTGAAACTCTGTGGATATAGCACGGAGGTCTTCGTAAATCGATTCAAGTTCGGCGCGCTTCTCTTTTCTCACTACCACGGGCCTCAAAAGATCGGCATAGTCAACGATGATGAGGCCCGGGTTGATCCCCCTCTTCATCAGTTTGTTGAGGTGCGCACGAATGGTATTCACGGATGCGGATTTTGTGGGGTACTCTTTAACGATCAGGGAGCCATCAATATCTTTAATTTCATCATAGATCTCGGTCTTAAAGCTCATGAGATCGCTCAAGGGATAACCAGTGATACAACTATCATAACGATTTCCAATAACAGTATCTTGAAGCTCTAGTGTGTAGTGGATAACTGTCTTTCCCTCTATTATTGCCTGGGACCCCAAGTGTACTAGTACCATAGACTTGCCAGCGCCTGTGGGCGCCACTACGACGCCAAGCTCCGACTTTCCTAGGCCTCCGCCAATAATCTGATCAATGTCTTTCCATCCGGTAGTAACCGGCTGTCTGTGTTTCGGCTTGTACCTCTCTTCAAAGTCAGCTAAAAAATCATGTCCAAAATTAGTTTCGGAGCCCAACTTCAAAGAATCATTGATGACTTTTGAAATTTCGTCAAAAGAACAGGATTGCAACAGATCAACTGATTGAAGCATGGCTTCCTTCAGGTTTTGCTTGCGGCAAAAATCTAAAGACTGTTCTTTGATATATTCAATATCTTCCAACTCAGTGGTGGAGATGCGAGTAAAATATTCTTTTAGCTGTTGCTGGGTGACCACCTCTTCGCTATCAAGTTCCGTACGCAAGATCGTGACGACTGCATCGGCCGATGGGTGCTTGGAATAGCGCTCACGATAGGAAACAATCTTATCAGTAAAAATACGCAAGTACTCCAGCTCCAAAAAGTTCAAGTCCAGCACTTCAGTGATCTGATCAGCAAAAGGCCGATCTTGATATATAAGCTGGACTAGTCCTTCTTGAAACGTCTTACCGTAT
>Ga0080013_1001378_pt1 | contig 32537 bp, 59 predicted proteins | sample ETNvirenome_6_85_FD_69236 | JGI IMG/M metagenome (GOLD analysis project Ga0080013, IMG submission 69236) | Marine viral communities from the Pacific Ocean - ETNP_6_85 (SPADES assembly) (version 2) | ecosystem: Environmental > Aquatic > Marine > Oceanic | place: Pacific Ocean | collected 2013-06-19
AGGAACTATTCTTGGAGGTACGATTGAATCGGTTATTGCTTTAGCTAAATCCGTTAAGAACATGAGAAGCGTAGGTAAGAAGGAAGGAGTTGTAAGAAAAGAAATAAAAATTGGAGATGAAATCATTGTAGATTCTAAAGGCAACAAAGGAATAGTTAAAGGAATTAATTTAAGAAACGAAAAAATGGGTGTGATGAATGATAATTATGTTATTAAAGGCGAAGGAACAAGAAGCGATTGGGTTTTAGATAGAGAGATTATTGATAAATTAAATAAAATAAAACCCATAAGAGTAGATGAAACTCAAAACCTATCCAAACAAATAGAAGAAATAGATCAGCCTTATGTTGAAAAAGTAAAAGTTCAAGGAAAAGGTTTTACGGCTGATATAGACATTCCTGTTAGACCGATTCCTATTTCTCCTACTTCTAATTGGAAACCTCAATGGTATAATAATTTTGCAAATAAAATTATTGATTATACAAGAAAAAAATTTCCAAATTATTTACCTTTAAAATCATTACCTAAACAAGACAAATATTTAAAACTCAGAGGATTGATGGGTGGTAAATTGCAACAAGTAAGAGATTTAGCTGAAAATGTTTTTCTTACCTTTGGTAGATTAAGCAATGCTGATAATTTAAGAGTTTATAATTATTTAATTAAACAAGGAGATGAAACTTTAAAAGGTATCAATCCTGTTATTAAAGAAAACGCAGACAAATTAAGAAAAGCGATTGATGATATAGGTCAAAAATTAATAAAAAATAAAATACTTACCAAAAAAACTGTAGATAGTTTTGAAGGTTCTTATTTACCTAGAGTCTTTTTAAAGTATTTAGGAAAGAATCAAAGACTAGGCTATAAAATACAAAGAAAAGATTTAGATGATTTTACAAAACAATTCTTAGGAGAAATAAAAGATGTTTCTTTATTAGGGTCTAAAGCAATTGCTGATCCTATGGGAGATATAGTTCGTTTTGGTTTTTTAAGAGAGGTTGCTAAAGATGCAGACTGGATGTATCAAAAAGGTTTAGTTAGGTGGAGAGATAAAAATGTTAGTCCTGTGTGGTTAAATGAAGAAAGAAATAGAATTGCTAAAGAAATTACTGACGAATTAAGACCATCCTCCGATCAAACTATTTTAAAAGAGATAGATACTTTAATCAAAAGTGCTGATGAAAATATTGGAAAAGCAGACTTAAATAATTTTAGAAAGCTACCTACCAGTGATTATTTTGGCTCTTTAAAAGGAGCTTATGTTAGAAAAGAAATATATGATGATTTAGTTACCGCTTCTGACTTTAGAAGAAACAAAGATAATTTAGCTCAATCTATTTTGGGAGATCAAGGAGCTGTTACACAAGTTACAAAACTATGGAAGTATAGTAAGGTAGCTTTAAATCCACCCACTCAAGTTAGAAATTTTGTCTCTAACATAATTCTTTTAAATCTATCTGGTGTGCGTTGGACAGATCTGCCTAAACGATTAACAGCAGCAATAGATGATATAAGAAAGAATGGCCCATTTACTCAGATAGCAAAAAAATATGGAGTTAATAATACCACTTTTACTAAACAAGAAATGGTACAAATTAACAAAGCCTATTTAGAAATAAAAGCAGCCAAAGGAAATTATGTAGATAAAATAAAATTTATGGGTGGTAAGTTGGGAGATTTAGGAACTAGAGCTTATCAATTTACAGAACTGTTAGGTAAAACAGCAAAGATTATGGATGAAATGGCTAAAGGAGTTAGTGAAGCAGACGCTGTTTTAGCTGCACAAAAAACTTTATTTGATTATTCTTTAGTTCCTCCTTCGGTTCGTTATTTAAGAAATGCTCCTGTAGGTATGCCTTTTATAACATTTTATTACAAAGTATTACCTAATTTATTAGAAACTGCTATTCGTAATCCTGAAAGATATTTACCTTATGTAGCCGTTCCTTATGCTTATCATGCAATATTAGCAAAATATCAAGGAGTAACTAAAGAGGATTTTGATGCCTTAAAAAAAACATTACCTAAATATTTAAGAGATAGAGGTAACGCTTTAATCATGCCATTTAAAGATGACTCTGGTAGATGGCAGGCTTTTGACTTTAGTTATTTTTTACCTTGGAGTATGTTCACAGGAATGGCAAATGATGTAGCTAGTGGAGATGTTCAAAGATTTTTTGTTGATACAGGAATATTGGGAGGCCCATTACCACAATTGATTACGGCTGTGTTGGCTAACAAAGACCCTTTTACCAATAGAGAAATAGCAAATCCTGCCGATCCTCCCTCTACTCAAATTGCAGATAGTATGATGTATTTATGGAGAATGTCTATGCCAACTTGGCTGACAGATATAGGTTTTGCAGGAAGAATGAAACAAGCTCTGGATAAAGATGTAAATAAATATGGTGATCCTAAAATTACTTTAACTCAAGCCGCATTAAGATTAGTAGGAATGAACGTCTATCCTGTCGATGCACAAAAAAGCCGATACCAAAATATTAAAAACATGAAATATGAGCTTCAACAAATTAAATCCAGAAGAACTAAAACTTTAAAGGATAGAAATTTAACACAGGAAGAAAGAGATAAAATTAGAAAAAAATATAATGATTTAATTAAACAAAGAATAGATCAATTAAGAGAGTATAGGGAAGAATCTACCATTCCAAAAGAATTAAGATAACACATCTTGTGTTTTGGTTGTGCTATACCACCATATCTTGTATGTATAATTGTGGCAAATCTCAGCAAAAGTGTCAAAGGAACGATCTCTGAATTAAAAGCCATCACAAAATTGACACAAAATGGCTACTGGGTTGCCAAATCTTTAGACCCACAATGTCCTTTTGATATTGTAGCAGTTTCAAAATGTGGTAAAATAAACTTGATTGACGTAAAAACAATTTCCTATCGGAAATCAAGACAGAAAATCAATCGCACTCCAACAAAGAAACAAAAAACATTAAAAATTAAATTAATGATGATGGATTATAATAAATGAAAATATCTGAAAACACAGCCGTTTCAATGCCGATGCGTAATTTATTATCAATCATCGGAGCCGTTTGTGTAGGAGTTTGGTTCGCCTTTGGTGTAATTGAACGACTGAATAATATTGAAACCCAACAAACATTAATAGAAAAAGATTTAGAAAAAGCTGTTGAGTTTTCTATTAAATGGCCAAGAGGAGATTTGGGTTCTTTACCAGCCGATAGCGAACAGTTCATGTTAATCGAACACATGGCAGGACAAATAGAAAAAATACAAGAAGCTATTGAAGAAGGGATGCACAACAAAGTTAATATAGATTTTTTAAAAGAACAAATGACCAAAATACAGGCGGATGTAGAAAAATTAAAAGATGGTTTAAGACAAGCTAATGGCAATCACAAATGACAAAGCCTGTAAGAAAATTAATTGTTAGATTAAGAATGTGGTACGCTACCATTAGGGGACACAAAGGTAAACGCTGGAATTACGAACCGTCAGAGCATTACTTTGGCAGGAGAAAGAAATGAAAGAATGTTTATTAAAGGTAACACAGAAAATTACTACTTGGCACTTACAACTGTTTAAGTATCTAACGATTAAATCTAAAACCAGTATGCTCTTTACTTGGCTTTTAGTTTTCATTTGTTTGTATGAAATTTTTGAACATATTATTATACCTATCTTTTTAATCTGGTGGGGATTTAGATGATTGAAACAGTATTTGCACTACTCATGTTTATTGACCATGAGATTAAAGAACATCGTATTCAGGATTCTTTAAGTGTCTGCTTAAAACATAAACGGATTGCAGAAAGAAGTGTATCTAACAACGTACTATATAAATGTATTAAATCACAAGCAGAAATAGAAATTAATACAACGGATGGTTCAAAAACTATTAAGAAACTGATACTAGAATAATGAGTAATTTTCCTTGGGACAAACAACTAATAGCAATGTTTATTTTTATTACATTGTTTTTAATTATAACAATGATATTTACCTAAAGTGGCAACTTTAAAATTAATTATGGCCTTATTGATGGGCATGGTTATTGGCACTATTATTGGCTTTTGTATTTATCATTATTTTTTTATGGATAAGTTTAGCTGTTGTGGTGTATATGGATAGGTATGGAAAGATTTTGTAAAAAATGTAAACACTTATGTCATTGTATAGAGGCAGACCATGAGGGCTGTAAATGCAGCGGCTGTGATTGTAGTTATAGTCAATATTTTAAACATCAAGATAGAGAAGAAGATTTAAGTTATGAAAATAATGGGAACAACAAAAATGAAAAAAAATGACTTACAAGCTATTTATGACAAGGTTTTTCAAGAAGCTATGATGCTTACTGTGGATTATGACCCACAAAAAATTGCCGCTACTTATATGGCTATTGCTTGTCGAATTTACAAAACCGTTCTGGAAGACGATGAATATGATTTAATGATGGAAATGATTCATAAAACTCCTATTAAACCTTACAAACAACCAACACTTCATTAATTATGATGCAAATTATTATGGCTTTAATGCTTATGCAAAATGTGAGTTCCTTTTCTACCACTGAATCACCTGCTTTTGATAGTATTAATAAAATACAAAAGACACTAAAAGTGGTAAGAATAGTAAACGGATTAAAATAATATGAAAAAAATACTTCTTATTTTTATATTTCTTGTTCTTTCAGGGTGTGCGGTAGGCCAAAAGTGTACCTACACTCAGGATGGGACTAAGATTTCTTCATGGGTATGGTTCTTTAATGGGGACAAACCTATTGATGTAGATAAAAACAACTGTAATTAATTATTACAACATAGGGGGACTTATGAAGTGGTTGAAAAAACTATGGCAAAAGTTTGCCGATTGGTTATTCAAGGATATGTATAAATAATTTATGTGGTTAAACATTGCAGCAAAATTAGTACCAGGTATCATTAAGACAGGCATGTCTATTGCATCCAACAGAAGAAAAACAAAAGAATTAGAATCTGTTGCAGAATTAAAATTGGCTGAACGAATGGCAAATGGACAGGTTGAATTTAAAAAAGCCGTTATTGATTCACACAGGGGAGACTGGAAAGACGAATTTTGCCTTGTCTTAATTTCGATTCCTTTGCTATTATTAGCTTGGTCTGTGTTTAGCGATGATCCAAACATACAGGCAAAAATAGATATTTTTTTTGATAAGTTTTCAAACCTACCTATGTTTTATCAGGCTCTTGTAGTTGGAGCTTTCAGTACGATACTGGGTATTAAGGGTGTTTCTACTTTTAAAAAAAAATAATCTATGTCTGATACTTCACATGAACTCATTGTTGAGTATAAAGAGCAAATAAGAATTCTTAAACAGGAAGTTGCAGAACTTCAGGATGCTGGTAAAAGCAAGGACAGTGCCAACAAAAGATGTTTACAGAAATTAGAATATGCTGACGAAGATTTAGTGAAGGCGACTAATAAAATTAAGGAATTGGAAAAGAAGCTCAAGGAAACCAAGAAAACAGATAAGATGCCGACTGACCATATATGATAAAAAATGAAAATAATACTATTAATGGTTATATGCTTTGCCACTCATGGTACTTGCGAACCTTCCCTCCAAAAAAATACTACCTTTGGAGATTGGGATAGCTGTATGCGTCAAGGTTATATAGATTCTTTGCAAGCGTTGGATTTAATGGGTAATGATTACGTTAATGAAAATAAGGTGTATGTTAAATTTTATTGCAAGGAAATCCAAAAAAAAGAAACTCATTTATAATAATGTTGTTAAGTAAAAATTTTAGCTTAAAAGAACTAACCCAATCCCAAACAGCATTAAAAAATAATATTGATAACGAACCCAACGGATCACAAATCTATAACCTTAAATTGCTTTGTTCCAATATTCTACAGCCATTAAGGGATTATTATGAATCTCCTATCAAAATTACCTCTGGCTATCGTAGCAAAACATTGTGTGAGCTGATTAAATCTTCCTCAACCTCCCAACATTGTGCCAATAATGGAGCCGCAGCCGATTTTGAAATACCTGGAATAGACAATAAAAATGTCGGAAGCCATATAAAAAACAATTTTAATTTTGACCAACTGATACTTGAATATTATGACGAAAGTGATATTAATTCAGGATGGATTCATTGTTCATTTAAAAGTGCTAACAATAGAAAAGAATCCTTAATGAAAGATAACGAAGGTTATCATCAATGGAAATAACATGACAAAAAAAAAGAAAAAAAACAAAGGCAAAAAAAAGAAGAATAAAAAAGGCAAGAAAAAAAGATAATTAGTATATAGCCGTTCTACTTTTTAATGTTTAAAAAAAAGAAAACAAAAAAAACCTGGTCTTCCTCTGCAAGACGAAGACAAGAAAGAATAAGAATTGTTGGAGATTGTCTTTATTGTAAGAAGGAAATTACTAGCGATATGTCGTTTGTGATTTTTGCAACACACAAACCATCGCATTATTCTTGTTATAAAACAGAGACAGAAAAAGAACAAAATGCCCAAAGTCGGTAGAAAACATTTTTCATATTCAAAAGCAGGAAAGAAAGCTGCTAAACGGTATGCTAAAAAAACAGGAAAAAAAGTTACCCATAAAAAAAGGTACGCGTAATCCTGTTGCAAAAAACCTGAGAAGCCCACAATATCAATCTCAAATCATACCCTCAAAAAAAGTTTATAATCGTAAAAAGATTAACAAAACTGCGGATTAGGTGTAATCATTATGATATGGTTGGGTATGGAAGGTGGGTTTATATTAAGGGTTGTAAATTAAAAACAATTCTAATATATTAAAGGTCTATCATTTTACACTTCTCAGGCTAGTCAGTTGACCTATTCTTGGTTCTGACTAGCCCTACTTATTCTTATTGTTTATTTACCAGTTTATTAACTGCTACTAACGGCAGATTCAAATGGTCGGTAATTTCACCATAAGAATTAGGGTTGGGATAATGCTTTTCATTCTTGTGTTGATTGTTCACATGAATTTCTGGTTCATTATCATTATAAGAAAGCTGACTTGTAAAAGTTTCGTAATCAAATCCTTCGTAGAAAAAAGAAACAGGAACTTTTAAAAGTTTAGCCACCTCACCTAAAACAAAACCACTCATTCCATTGGTTCCTTTTTCGTACTTTTGTATTTGCTGAAATGTTTTGTTTACGGAATTTCCAACTTTTGTTTGCGTAAGTCTCAGTTGTATTCTTTTGTTTCTTAACTTCTTACCTGCATGACTATCAAATGCAAATTTATCTTTTCGGTTGGTCGGCATAAAGACAATACTCCTTTCTAGTTGTTCACAACCATATATATTTTATCCACACAACTTATTAATAAATTATGTCGTAATTGTGTCTTGCTTTGCTTTTTCTAGTTGAAGATCATCGGCAATCTTTATGATTGCATTTTGTTTTTTAAAAACCCAGCTTTTGTATTTATACATCAGCATGGTTTGTTTCTGTACCTGACCCTCAAGCTCCCTTACCTTCTTTGGATCGTACTCCATCTGCCTCATCCTCCTTTAACAACTTCACTGTGGAAGACATGAATCTTTGATGGGTAATTTCCTTTACCCTTGACTTGTCGGAGGCTAGAAATTGTTTAGCGGCTAATTCAAGGCTATCAAAGTCTTGCTCCATTACTACCGTCATCTCATAGTTCCACAACTTTTTACACTTTTTCATAATTACAACTTATAGTAATTATTGACTTTCAACTTACCTTCTTTAGCAAGATTGTTCAAGCTATATTTCCTCATAAAATAATTGTGAGATTCAACCAACCCTAGTTGTTCAGCTTGTTTTAAAAGTATTCCTATCCTTTGTTTAGAAACATGAAGGGATTTTCCTATTTCATTGAGCTTGGGATAAGCCTCATGTTCTTTGTAGTATTTGGCCATAAAGGTCAGTATTCTCTTAATTTGTGGGCTATAAAAAACCTTTCCATTATTTGACATCTTTATAATCCTCCTCATGTTTCATCATCATTTCTAACAATTTTGAATATCCAGCAATATCTTTAAAGGTGTCTTCTTTATAAAGAGTTTGTTTTGTTCCGTCATCAACAGTTCTGGTTAATTTTAATACAATCATAAGCTGTGGTACAATGGAAGTGGGGACTTTTAGGTGTTGCTTATTAATCGCCTCTAGGGTGTGTTTAATAAACCCTGCCACAATATGAGCATTATTGCCAAAGTTGCCATATTCTTTTCCTTTATCATCTAGCATTTGTTTAATCATTTTTTCGCCCACATTGGGATTGAAAAATTTTATATTATCTCTTGTCATTTATTTTTGTAAAGCCCTCCTTAATTTCTTAACTGTTTCTAACATTTCCGCCTGATGATTTTCTCTCATCCAATCTTTATCTTTTTTTAATTTTAAAATTTCTTCTTCTAATTCAGAAATTCTAAAACTTAACCTTTTATTTTTATCCATTAACACTTCGTATCTTTTTTTTAAATTAATCATTATATATATTCTCCATTTCTTTTTTGAATCGTTTTCCTAAAGGGGTAAAGCTAAAATTTTTAAATCGTCTGTCTAACATATTTTCATAAGTTTTTATTAATCCCAGTTTGACAAGGCTACTTGATACCCTACTCATTGACGCATGATTAATGGTGTGGTTATAAGTGGGATAAAATTTTTTATGAACACTCCCTATAGTTTCGCCATCATATTTACACATTAAATAAAAAATCATTAAACTTCTTAAATGTATTCCATTTTGATGCTGCCTTTTTTGCTTGGCTAACATTTCAAAATCCGATGATATTTTAATAAAATTCATTGTACCCATTCTCCTTTTCCAGTTTTACAAAAATGTAATCTAATCTGTTTTCCTTTATAAAAAATTCCTGTTCCTTGTTCATCCTCTTTAACTAGCTCCATCAGTTTATCGCCACAACTCTGTCCTTCTTGCAAAGAGACTGGTAATTTTTGCATTTCTCCTGTGGTAAAATAAATAAACATAATGATAACTCTCATTTTAAAGGGGTGGTGGTATGAACGTCATAAAAAAAAGGATCCACCACCCTATTAATGAAATTAAGCCTGTTTAGGCTTACGTTCCACTAATTTATGTATGATACGACCATCTTCCTTTGTGTTAACCCACTCCGTTAGATTAATGGTCTCTCCAGCCTTCATATCTTTGCTTACTTTATATGAACCCCAGTATTTTTCTGGGTTCTCTTGATCTCTATTCAAGTAGCCTTGTCCTGCTTTTAATTCAAAAGCCATCTTAGTTCCTCCTTTGTTTTGTTATATGTGTTTTTATAATAAGATTCATTTTGTTTAGTCTTTTAAATTCATTAGTCTTGGTAAACGAATCCCAGAACCCAGCCTTATGAATTAGCGTCTTGAGTTTTTCTACTTTAAAGCTCAAGTTTTTAAATTCTCCTTTATCAATTCCATTTTGGATCTTTTCTAAACTGGTGTGAATAAGAAGATTATCTACACCCTCATGTTTTCCATTTGTTTTAGGTTGTACTTTAGGTGTAGAATTATTTTGATGATTCATTTTCTTAAAGATACTTTCTTCATCAGGCATTTCAGAAATAGCATAGATATGACCATGCAATCCCACCAATTTTAAAACGCATCTATCAAACGCCCTTTTCTCTGCCATCGCTACTGGGTAAGCATTTTTAGAATTTCTTGGGCTACATTCCCCATAGGAAAACTGATCTACCTTTCCTAATCTTGCATGACATTTTACGATAGCTGTGCTTTCGTCAGCTTTAATGGTTTCGTACTTAATAACCTGAACTCCAGAGACAGCTCCAATTTCTTCTATATATCGGTGGTACATAATTTGTGTACCATGACAATCCCATAAGGCTTTTTCTTGATCTATATTATATTTAATTAAAATTTTTTGTATTTTTTCGTCTATCATATTGTCCCCTCCTTTTTTGAAGCATCTTTAATAATTTCCTCTATCTCCTTTTGCCTTTCTTCTTTGTAGGTTTGTCTGGCAATTTCTTTTATTTTACTAATTATTTCTTCGTTGCTAATTCTTTTTAAATCTTCTGGGCTAATACCATCGGTGCATTGGATTTTATAAACCATTGTAAAACCTTTCCATTTGTTGCATATCTTCTTCCTGAATGTGAGCAAGAAAGATATTATCCTTACTTCTTTTAATTTCAGACCAGTCCACTCCCACCATACAAGCCAACTTTTTTATGCTGCCGTCTGCCATCCTCAACATTTCCTGTCGTTGAATGTTGATCTGAATAAATTTATTAAAATAATATTTTAATCCTTCCTGTGTTAAGTCTTCACAGTTATGTTGGTTGAAAAGCAACACCCCATCTTCATCACAATAAAGAATGGCTGGTTGATATTCTTTTCCTAGATGTTGGGAATAAACGGACATTGCAATCAGATGGGTAAATTGAGGAGACTTTAATTTGCTTGGCTTTGAACTATTCCAAACTTTTTTACCTTTATTTTTTTTAGCAGTGCTAAGATAAACTCTTGGAAATCTATTCTTATGTTCGGTAAATATTTTAAGAGGTTGATTACGACAATCAATCGCACCTTCGGTGGCAAGATTTAAAGTTTGACCCATGTACTTATTGTCGTACCAATTAGAAAAAGAAACTTCGACTTCCCAATCTTTCATGTATTTGCCTGAAATTTCCATTAGCATTTGCAGATGATTTTCCACCATTTTTTTAATAATTTTTAAAATGAATTGTCCTTTGATTTTTTCCTTTTCTATAAAGACGGTATTGTCCAGCATAAATTTATATTGTTTTTCAACATCGCCAATTTTCATTTTGCCCATTAAAATATTTTGAAAGTATTGATGAATGGCTGTGCCAGATTTAAAGGAAATAGAGGGAGATTCAGGTTTGAAATTTAGATGGAGAGCTAAAGGATATTTAATGAACCACATCCAATTATTTAATGCTGTTTGAGAGGGAGAGGTATTAACTTTTTTAAAGTCCCCTTGCATGAAAGCTAGGTCTGTAAATCTATCATTTTTTTGCGACATTGCTGACGGATTATTGACAGAATAAGAGATAAAAGTCAATAGACAACATTAATAATATAGTGTATTTTATTTAATGCTCCCTAAAACCATTCAATATAAAAGACACATTATCAAGATAAGGTATATAGGGAGAAAGGAATCACAAGATTTAGATTGTGTGGGGATGTTCATTCCATCCGATAATGAAATTTTAATCTATAAAAATCAGTCCATAAAAAATATCCTCATAACCTTTCTACATGAGCTTTATCATCTCTTATGCTCAAAAGACAATATAAACGTAGGTAAATGTGGCGAAGAAAAATTGGTGGATAAATTAAGCGAAAGTTTTGTTAGATTACTAATCCACAATCCCAAGTTGTTAGGAGTTTTCCAGAAATTATTAAAATGAATCTACCTAAGGTTGAACTAAATTGGGAGGAAATTGTGGTAGGTGCAACCACAGGAGTTTTGAGGCAGACCGAAAATATGCGACAAAAAATTTCTTGGGGTAGTGGTGCAGATTTTGACTGGTATAAAAAGTGGGGACAAACTATTTCAGGGAGCTTGGCAGAACAGGCGTTGGCCAAAAAAATGCAATCTTATTTTTCCCATTCTGTTAATAACTTTCATGGATCTGATTTAAAAATTAATGGTAAATCTGTCCAAGTTAGATCACAATTAGAGAGTAAAAAAACAAACAACCTTATTGTGAGAAAGGGCTATAAAAAAACGGATTATTATTTTTTAGTTTTGGATGACCTTCCTACTTTTTATTTTGCTGGGTACGTTGCACCACATAATATAGAGAGGCTGGGAGAATGGACAAACTTTCATATTCAATCCAGACCTTATGTGTGGTCTATTCCCAAAGAAAAATTAACTCCATTAGAAAAATTTAAGTATGAAAGATAAAATTAATATTAAAATGTTCAAGCCTTTTGGCTCAACCATTTCTGAACAACCTTTGCCTGATAATTTAGTCAAGGATTTTTTGGCCGATCTTAAAATGATTAGAGGTTTATCTCCTGAAGAAAGACAACGATATTCATTTGCTCATAAATTAGTAGGCAGCGTTGATTCAGAATACATGGTTACGCCAGAGGTTTTATTAAAATATAAACATTCTTTCTTTGATGTTTGCATTACTGAATATTGCCAGACTTTATATCCAGATTTTAAGGTCAAAAGAATTGTAATCAATAGTTGTTGGTATATAGTTCAGAAAATAAATCAATTCAATTCCATCCATCAACACACCAACCATGCCGCCTGTGAACAAAAGCACCCACAAATTTCATGCGTTGGTTATTTGCAAATCCCTAAAATGATTCCCTTGGAATGTGCCAAGTCCCACCATGATATAAGCGGCTCAATAGAATTTTTTGAAGGATCAGAAAATTATTTTTCTTTTTCAACATGGCGGAGAAATCCCACCGAAAAAACTTACTTGATATTTCCAAGTCATCTAGCTCATTTTGTTGCACCTATGAATAGTCCTGATCCTGATGCTGAACGGATTAGCTTTAGCTTTAATGCGGTTGTGGAATTTGCGATAGCCAATGGGAAAGGAAATTAAATTTATTTTAAAATGTTATGGGAAAAACTGATTCATTTCCAATAGGAAAATATAATATTATTTACGCAGATCCTCCCTACTACTTTAAAAGTTATTCTCAAAGAGGTGAAAAAAGAAATGCAACACAACATTATAATTGCATGGAATTTAACGACATCTTACGGCTTCCTCTGTCTAATATTTGTGATGTGGATTGTGTATTATTTCTTTGGGTTACTGATCCTTTTCTTGAAAAATCCTTTGAGCTTATTAAAAGATGGGGTTTTACATATAAAACAGTGGCTTTTACTTGGGCTAAAACAACACAAACAAATAAATATTTTAAAGGGATGGGTTATTGGGTAAGAAAAAATCCTGAAATGTGTTTATTAGCTACTAAAGGAAAGCCAAAAAGATTATCAAAAAATGTTGAACAATTAATTGTAAGTCCAAGACGAAAGCATAGTCAAAAACCTGACTGTGTTAGGGATAGGATTGTAGAATTATGTGGCGATCTTCCAAGAATTGAATTGTTTGCAAGACCTCCTTTTGTTAAAGGTTGGGATCATTATGGCAACGAATAAAACTAAAGGCTTTCTAAAGGTTGAGCATGAATTGCTAGACAACACAGTTCTTAAACCAACTGAGAAGTGCCTGTTAATGCTCCTTAGAAGGCTCAAAAATGCTCCTAATGGTTGTTGCCCTAGTCATGCCTACCTAAAAAAGAGATTGGCTATTAAGCACCGCAAAACCCTTTTAAAGCATTTAGACCGATTGGCTATGTTTGGGTATATTTGTTGGCGAAATAGAGGCAAGAATTTGACCAATGAATATTTGTTTAGGGATGATCCTAATTTTGAAAGGAGTTATCTGAACAATCTCAAGTTGCGTTCCATTATGAGCAGAAAGCAAAAGGAACAATACCACCAAAGGTTGTTGCGACAGGGTTTGGCTAGTCGGAAGGTCAAATTTATCAAATAATCTTTCTTTAATTCTTGTAATTCTATCAAAATAGACTATATACAACGTATGGGTGCTTTTTAAGACCCTATTTATAAACTGTCTAAACAAGGAGGTTTAAATGACATTCAATAAATTACCCTCAATCTTTAACCAACTACGACCTATTTCAATAGGATTTGATAATATATTTGATCATTTTGAAAGACTTATGGATGACGGAGATGAGTTCTTTAGAACTCCTACGTCTGCCTTTCCTTTTTACAATATCGTAAAAAAGGAAAACCATCATTATGATATTGAATTGGCTCTTGCTGGTTATGAAAAAAAGGACATTGCCGTAGAATATTCGGACAATCTTTTAAGTATTAGGTCGGTTAAGGAAAATAAAACGGACAAGGACTCTAACGGAATAATCCATAGAGGTATTGCCAAAAGGTATTTTTCTAAGGTTTTTACTGTTGCTGATGATGTAGAAATCAAAGGTGCAGAACTAAAAAACGGCTTGCTTAAAATATCTTTAAAAAAGATTTTACCAGAAGGTAAAAAGCCCAAAATCATAGAAATCAAATAATATGAAAAAATTATTTAGGTTTTTAGAGGAATGGGGTTGGACAAGAGCAATCAACCGATTGAAACGACAAGGGCTTTTTCAAGAAACCAAAAATTACAGAAATTAAGTTGATTGAATAAGGGGAATTTGCTATCATTCCCCTTACTTTTTTTAGTGATCCAATACTACTTGGACTTTCAAAGACCACCAATTAGCATGACCAACAATATAGGCATAAGGTTTATGCCTTAATTTTGATGGTTTATCTACGATAGACTCCTGTACTGCTTTATGGCATTGAGCCATAGCTTGTTCAGGAGTTTTACCTTGGCCCCAAGCATGAGTTAAACCCCTTCTTCCTATTGCTTGGCAAAGGTAATAGTCATCATCTTTTTTTTCTGACATATTTCTCCTTTCAACCCTTAGTATATCACATTGACTTTTCTAAATTGGAGGTTGTATTTCAGTTTGTTGAAAACTAGAGCATCAAAATTTAAGGGTCATTTATTTTAGGTGCGACATCATGTCCTCTTTTTGAGCTTTGTGTCCAAATTGTGTTCTGCCTTTTTTTGCCCACAATTTCAGATTGAGCTAACAGGATCTTTACTAGAACATTTTAAGTCCATTTAGGGAATGATTGGCAAGGAGTGTATCAGCTTGTTAATAACTTTAAAGGGGAGGTACATTTATTGCTAGTAGAGGGGTATCTTTTTTATGCCTCAATTAAGATATAGTTATATATATTAACTAGTTAACTAGTAGGATTATGACTCAATATGTTAACCCTAAATTGATACAATACGCATTAAGCAAAATTAGAAAATCTTCTAATTTTAACTATGCTAGAGCTATTGCTAGAAATAAAAAAGGAATTTTCAAATTACCCCCACTGCAAAGTTTGCTAGATTTCCTTAACGCTAGAAAATTTAGTGAGGAAGAAAAGGGAAATATTGTGTCGGAGTTTTGGGAAAGGGTCGCTGAAAATCCCAAGTTTGAAAAAGAAATTGCACAAAAATTCAAGATAAAGTATAATCGGAAAGTATAAAGACAACATCTAGTGGCTACCCTAATTCCCTCCCTTTTTTTTAGGGTAGTCATCCTTCCTTTTTTTCTTTTTAAAAATCTTCTCATAAGCCTCTTTGTAGATAGCACTAGATTTTTTGTATCGGTTATGGCTACCTTGCCAAGATAATCTCTTGGATGTGCCTCTGGTCATTTATTTTCTTTACTTTCATTACTTATGTTCTTTGATAATTTTATTTAATTTATTGGTTAATTTTATTTTTTTTCTCAACTCTTTTTTGTCAAAGAAATAATTTTTTTTATCTTTAAATTTAAGAGATGAATTTTCTTGCATACCAACAATTACAAGACCACCTTGAGCCGCCAATCTATCCGATTGATTGTACGCATACTCAATATCTAAAAATTGGTTATTATCGCTATAATAAACCTCTTTAGATTGCGGCAGTGTTTTTAGTATTTTAACTAGCTCTTTTACTTTTATGCTCATTTGCTACCTCACTTTCTTCCTGTATTAATTCTCCATTATCATAACCCTCAATGATACATTTTGCGATATGTTCTAAATCAGTTTCATTAGGTTTATAATTTGGATAGTCGTATATTTTTAAACTCCACCAACTTGTTTTACTCATTTTGCTACCTCCCTCTCTTTTTTTTTATGGTTTCTATACTTAAATCGCTTATCCCAAGCCCAATTTTGAATACGACTTGCTATGCGTTCAATCCAAGCTAGAATATAATCTTTCATTTAATCTTTCTTTGTTGATCCCATTTCATTACTATTATTAAGTTTGATAGTTAATTCCACTTGTTCATTCATTTCTAAAAGTGTTTCATATTCACAACCACTTAAATCTGCATCTTTTAAAAAATAAAATCTTATTGGTTTATTTTGATTACAAAGTTTTAATCTTCTAACTAATTCTTTTATTATCATTTGATCCTCCTTTGAGCCTCCTTGACTAGCTTAAATATATCCCATCTAGGAAATTTTATTTTTAGCCTTCGTATCATTCTGCGTAATTTGTCTAAATATTTCATTTTCATTTTAAGTAAATCAGGCCGCTTACAATACAGGCCATGACGATCATAATAATTTCTTTATATTCTATGATTAAGCTAGTCATTTATTTTTCAAAATCTTTCATTAATCTATCCAACTTTCTATAATGTGTTCGCCTGTTGAGTTGTCAATATATATTACCCATTTTCCTATCGTTATAAAAAGTGATGATTTACTTCTAACATCTATTGCAATTCCTTTTATTGTCTTTTTAATGAACTTATTTTTATTAGGTTTATCTGTTGTTGTCATTTTTTCCTTGCCAATTATTATCCCTTATATCTTCCAAAGAATTTCTAACTTTTTTACTTATTTTATAATCACTCAATATCTTTTTAAGTCTTATGATAACTACATTTACACTATCATAAACGCCAACTTTGCATTTTTCTTCATTTGTCATTGTTTTTTCCTTTTTCCAATCCTTTATAGCTTTTAATAAGTTTTTATTATCGGTAATTAAATCTGTCTCTAAATAAGGAGCTTTAATATTTAGCTCTAACCACCTAACAATTTTTTCTATTATTTCTTTATCTGTTGTCATAATATTCCTTTAAAAATTTATAACCTTTTTTTATATCTTTTTTTATTCTTTTATAATCTGCATCTGTTAGATTTTGCTTTGTTATTTCATCAGTTAAATCGCTAGCACCTAACAAGACCATTTCTAGTATGTTTGTCGCTTGTACTAATTTATTAGGTTTATCTATGGGCTTGGTGTCTATAATCTTTTCACAAATCATGTCTGACTCATTCCTTTCTTTTGTTAATTGATAGCGTTGTTTTCTACTCATAATATTTCATCATTTTTTAAACCTCTTTTGCCATTGTTCCTGTTCAGCTAGTCTTGTAGTCAAATCTGGCTTTGATTTAATTTTATCCAGCAGCCAAAAGATAACCACAAGGATAGCTACAAGTCCTAGTCCTATGGATAGATCCTTAAAAAATATATCTAGCCATTCAAATTTAAAAAAGTTTTCAAACATTAGGCCACCTTTTCTTTTCTTTAGGTTCAAAACTTAAAATAACATTAGCCATAAAGTTCCAATAATTTTCTTTAACTCTAGCTTGTAGTTTGTCGCTAGGGTTTTCATCAATAGAACCCATTTTTACAGCAAGTTTTACAATATCTTCATAGTAAAACTCAATATCTAAAGCTAAACCACTTAACCATTCAGCAATTGCTTTTTGTTTTCCGACTCTTTCAATCATAAAACCATATTCAGAATTGAAACGATCAAAAATATACTTAATTTTTTCTTGATCTGTTTTAATTGGTTTTTCTTCACAATCTAATTGAACACAATCAAGAATATATTTTTTATAATTCTTTTTATATTCTGTATGATGTAATTTAGTCATTTTCCCCACCTTTTAACATCTTTCATTAAGCAATTTTCTTCATCTATCCAATAAATAAAATCATGATACAAAGAAAATTTTGAAGTGTTATCTTTTTTACATAGAGCATTTAAAGTATTTGATTTATATTGCTCTCCATAACCATAAGTAAAAGGAATTTTTAATTCCTCCTTTGTTTTAATGTTTGTTATTCTTACGCTATGATAGGTGTTGCCGTTGATAGTGTCCCTCCATTTTTTACAATGTGCTACGTATTTTATCATTTTATTTACCTCCATTATTGTCAATAGCTCTTTTTAATTTATTTAGCTATTATTGTCAATAGCTAACTATATTTGTTTTTCTATACTTGGCATCATTAAGCAAAATTTAATAATGAAAAAGAAAAACATTGATAACCCTAACCATGTGCTTAAATGTATGGCTATGATTAAGCCCAAAAATGCACCTGCAAAATGCAGGGCAAAATATAGTGCGTAAAGTAGTTCTTTCATTTTAACCCTTCCATAAAAAAAGGGGCTATTCCTAGCCCCTTAATTTTTATTATTTAACTTGTTTAATTAAATCATTTTCAACTGTAATTTTAGCAAAAAATGATCTTTTGGGGTTTGTACCAACAAACACACCATTGCTTTTATATTCACTACCAAAAATGCTAGTTTCAGAATAATTTAATTCTTTACCAACATTTTCTTTTAAGTCTTTTTTTGACTTATAATGTAAGTGCATCATATTTTTAACCTTTCATTTGTTTAAATGTTAATATATAAATAAACATAAGCTAAAAAGAGTCTATTATTTGTCAATAGCTTTGTCAATAGCTGATACTAAATATATTTATGGCTAATACAATCAAGCTCACACCTGAAACGCTTTCTAATATCTTCGAAGAATTAGCTCTTGGAGAAAAAAGCATAAAGCAAATACTTGCTGATAGAAATATTACATATCAAGCATTACGTAAGTTATTATTAAAAAAACCTAAAATTAGAGCTGAATTTGATCAGGCTGTGGTTGATGGAATTTCGCTGGCTTTAGATACAAGTATTTTTAGAATTAAAGATACTATTGAAGATATTAAAAATAACCCAAATCAAAAGTCTAGTCTTGCAATATCTAACCTTGAAAAAGAAATAAATAGCATGATTAAATACAGAAGTTCTGCACTTTTAAGCAAGTATCAACCAAAAAGTAGTTTAAAAGTAGGAAATATATCCGATAAACCTTTGCTTGTTAAATGGCAAAAGTAATTAAAAGATTAATAATATCAATACCTTTAGTTTGTTTTGCCTCTACCTTTGTACAAACAAAGTTGCTTTGCAATCTATAAGATAGATAAAAGAAAAAATACAAGGCAAGCTAGAGCCATGCTGATTTAGATCCAGGTTTTTCTACCTTTGATAAGTAGTAATAAGTTGATCGTTATCGTTAGTAATGACAATGAGTTGAAAAAAGCCAAAGCCCATACGCCCAAAAAAGAGGTACGCACCAAAAGTTGTACGCATCTTTTTTTTATATTATTAGGAGGTAAACACAACCAACCTTAAGAAATCATGTTTGAATTTTTAAAAAAAAGCCACATTTCTGCCACAGTTCTAGTTTCTGAAAAAACCCAGTCTGTGAGTATTCATTTCACAGGCTTTGAAGACCACCAGGAAGCTAAATATTTTAGCCGTTTTATTGTAGAGGAACTTGGTATTCCCAACACAGACCCTTTTAACTCCTTGCAAATCCCCTTTAATACTACTATTCATTAATGATGGCCAATTACAAGCCGTTGCCTTTTGGTTTGACAATTAAACCTAGTTCTATTCAAGGACTGGGGGTTTTTACCACTATTACTATTAAACAAGGCACTAATCTAGGAATGTCGCATTTTCAATTAGGTTCGCAAATAATTCGCACACCGCTTGGTGGTTTTTTAAATCATTCTGAAAAGCCTAATTGCTATAAAACTAAGCTACGCTTTGCCAATCAAGATAAACCCCAGCTACAATATGATTTTAAGAAATGGAATTTAATAACAACTCAAGATGTTAAGGTGGGGGAAGAACTGACGGTGAAATACGACCTGTACAAAGTTTAATGGGGGGTTTTGTTTTAAATGCCTGAAGTCGTTATTCCCTACAAGCCCAGAAGATTACAGAAATTTTTGCACAATCAAATCCCTAAGCACCGATTTAATGTTATTGTTGCACATAGGAGGTCTGGCAAAACGGTGTTATGTATCAATCATCTGATTAGAGCCGCCCTGACTAATCCGCAGCCAAATCCCAGGTACGCCTTTATCGCACCCACTTTTAAGCAAGGCAAAAGTACAGCATGGGACTATATTAAAAATTACAGCAGAAATATTCCTTATATAAAATTTAACGAATCAGAACTCAGATGTGATTTCCCCAACGGTTCTAGGATTACCATACTGGGTGCTGAAAATGACCAGGCGTTAAGGGGGATCTTTTTAGACGGCTGCGTTTTTGATGAAACCCAGAATATTAGCCCAGCCCTTTTTCCAGAAATTATCCGACCTTCTTTAGCTGATCGAAAAGGTTGGTGTATTTTTATAGGAACGCCCAAAGGCCAAAACTACTTTTATAAACTTCATAAACAGGCAGAAACAGAAAACGACTGGTGGACTGCGACCTACAAAGCCTCTCAAACTAAGGTGCTGGATGATAAGGAATTAAAGGCTGCGAAAGCGGTCATGTCGAAAGACTTGTACGAACAGGAGTTTGAATGTTCGTTTCAGGCAGCGATTACTGGCTCTTACTATGGAAAAATCATTGAGGAGCTTGAAAAATCCAATCGGATTACCGATGTTCCTTATAACGAAAATCTAAGGACTGAAACCTGGTGGGATCTGGGTCTTAAAGATTCTACGGCTATTTGGTTTGTTCAGCGTTTGCAAAGCCAATTAAGAGTTATAGACTATTATGAAAATTCTGGTGAGGGCTTGGATTTTTATGCTGACATCCTTGATACAAAACCTTATAAATATGATAGACATATTGCTCCGCATGATATAAAAGTAAGAGAACTTGGAGCTTATGGTAAATCAAGGTTGGAAACAGCTTTGGAATTGGGTATATCATTTGATATAGCTCCAAAACTTTCAATCGAAGATGGAATTGAAATGGTGCGGAAAACTCTACCCCAATGCTATTTCGACAAAAACAAAACTTATCAGGGAACTGAAGCGTTGAAGGCTTACCAAAAAAAATGGGATGAAAGAAATCAGTGCTTTAAGAACCGACCAACCCATAACTTTGCTTCCCATCCGTCTGACGCTTTTAGAACAGGGTGTACTTTTTTCGGAGGAAAAGTTAGCGACTGGAAAAAGAAAATTAAAGTGGACACAAGCTACGTAGTTTAATCATGGCAAAAAAAATTCTAAAACTAGAAGACCCAACTTTACGAAGTATTCTTCAAGGACAAATTAATAATGCGATTGGGTATCTAGGCGGTCTCCTTTCCGATCAAAGGGAAAAATCTTTAAAATATTATCAGGGTGATCCATTAGGAAACGAAATGGCTGGAAGAAGCCAGGTCGTTAGTACCGATGTCGCTGATACCATCGAAAGTTTATTACCAAATTTATTAAGAGTTTTTACTTCATCAGATAAAGTAGTAAAATGTGAACCAGTTAGAGCTGAAGACGAACCATTAGCCGATCAAGCAACCGCTTATCTCAACCATATTTTTTATAAAGAAAACGATGGCTTTACCCTTTTGTATAATTTTTTTAAAGATGCTCTAGTAGAAAAAAACGGAATCCTAAAAATCTTTTATGATGAAACGCAAGAAGTTGAACATGAAACTTATAAAAACCTAACCGATGAAGAATATAAAGTTTTAATAGACAGCTCTGAAGTGGAAATTCTTGAAGAAGAAGTAAGGGATGATGAGAAAGCTGCTGAACAAATTGAAATAATGAAAGCTCAAACGGCTGGACAAACGATGTCGGTTGAAGCATTAGAAGTAGATATTCCTATTCCTCAACTCCATGACTGTCGAATTAAACGAACATCTAAAAAAGGAAAAATTAAAGTAGAGTCTATTCCACCAGAAGAATTTTTAATTGATAAGGATGCGGTTAAACTAGAGGATGCTTTATATGTGGCTCACAGGGTTCAATTAAGCAGAACTGAATTAATTGAAATGGGCTATGATAAAGAGGAGGTTTATAATTTACCGACCTCTGATGCAACGATTATCAATATGGAAAAATTAGCAAGATTTAGAAATATTGAAGACTATCCTTATGATAACTCCAACGATCCTTCCACACAAAAAATTCAAATTTATGAAAATTATATTCGTTATGATTATGATGGCGATGGCATTGCCGAATTAAGAAAGATCGTTTCAGTAGGATCGTCTGCTTTTTATATTTTAGAAAATATGCCATGCGATCAAATTCCTTTTGTTTCCGTTACACCGATCCCAATGCCGCACAGATTTTATGGAAGGTCTGTGGCTGAATTGGTAGAAGACATCCAATTAATGAAATCCACAGTGATGAGACAACTGTTGGATAATATGTATCTAACCAACAACAACAGGGTGGCGATCATGGATGGTATGGTGAACATGGATGATATTCTTACGACTAGACCTGGGGGAATTGTTAGAACCAAACAACCACCGAACCAAGTCATGCAGCCGATACAGGCTCAACCTATTTCACAACAGGCTTTTCCTTTATTGGAATATCTGGATCAAGTCAGGGAAGTACGAACTGGCGTTACCAAATATAATCAAGGATTAGATTCTGAAAGTTTAAATAAAACGGCAACAGGCATTAATGCTATTCTTAATCAAACGCAAATGCGTTCTGAATTAATTGTTAGAATTTTTGCCGAAACTGGTGTGAAGGATTTATTTAGAAAGATGTTTGCCCTTTCGGTTAAATATCAGGATAAAGAAAAAATTATTCAACTTAATAATGAATATATTGCGGTATTGCCGACAGAATGGAAAGACCGTTTTAATATTTCCATTACCGTAGGATTAGGTACAGGCACAAAAGAACAACAGGTAGTGATGTTGAATAATATTTTACAAAAACAATTACAGGCTTTTGAACTCCAAGGGCATAGAGACTATCCTATGGTAACGATGAAAAATATATATAATACCTTGGCGAAAGTGGTCGAAAATGCTGGATTACAAACAGTGGAAAGTTATTTTGTTGATCCTGTTAAGGGACAACAGATGGTAACACCCCCTCCACCTCCTCCTGTTTCTCCTATAGAAAAAATTGAAATGGCTAGAATTGATGCGGAAAATAAGAGAAAACTTGCTGATTTGGACTTGCGAAGTAAGGAAGCAGAATTAGATCATCAAGCCCAACTGTTAGACTTTGAAGCAAAAATTAAAGACATGGCTTTAAAATACAATACTCAATTAGATACCGCTAAATTAAAAGCCGATGCCGAATTAGACAGAGTTATTATTGCTCAAAGATCAAAAAACCTTGAACAAGCAGAAAAAAGTGCTAGTATGTTCAATAAGCGTTTTGAAAATATAAATGGACAGCAGAGACCAAGACAAGCGACTCAAGGAGTTGAGCAGATCATCTCAAGCCAAACAAATATTGGAGAATAAACTTTTTCAAGATTCGTTTGAGATACTTAAAAAAATTTATTCTGAGGCTTTGCTAGATCGAACTGCGGTTAGAGAAAGCGAAGCTAGGGAAAAATATTGGTTAGCCTATCAAGTTTTAAAAAAGGTAGAGCAACATTTTAAAGAAATTCTTGAAACTGGAAAGTTGGCAGAAAAACAAATCGAAGACTTCCAGAAATCCAAAGAAAAGAAATTCTAATCATCAAGGTTAGAATAAGCCAACCCTCAATAGGGAGCTTAAACACAGGAGGGCATTTATGTCTGACGTAAATCCATTACTGTCTCCAAAGACAGTGCAAGGTGCTGCCAATGCAGTTGAGACATTGTTAGATCAGGGTAAAATTAATTTACCGACAACTACACAAACTCAAAAAGCAAAAGCAGACAAGGTTGTTCAAAAGAAAAAAACAGAGGAAGCCAAACCTACCCAGGAAGCTACCGAAACAAAAACTGAAGAACAGCCACAATCCGAAACTCAATCTGAAAAAGAAATTCAGAAAGTTGAAGATCAAGTAAAAGCATCCGAAGCGGAAAACGCTGAAGAAACTCAAGATACCAGTCTTTACCAGGTAACAGTGAACGGTGAAAAGATTGACGTAAACCTTGATGAACTAAAAGCAGGTTATCAAAAAGATGCCGATTATAGACGCAAGACAGAAGAATTAGCTATCGAAAGAAGGCAATTAACTTCTGACAAAGATCGTCTTACAAAAGACTATTCAACTAAATTAGAAAATTTGAATAATCTAACAGCGACTTTAAACGCTGAAGCAAGTAGCGAACTTAATTCAAAAGAATTAGACAAGCTATTTGAGGAAGACCCAAATGAAGCTGCTAAAATTGAGAGAAAAATAAGGCGAAAAAAAGAAACAATCGCACAAGCTCAAAGAAAGCTAAGAACTCAACAACAAGAGCAGTTTCAAAGTGTTTTAAGGGAAGAACAAATGAAGGTGAGATTAAAACATCCTGATTTTGGTGATCCCATTAAGGGAGCTACCTTACAAACAAACTTACGAAACTACATGGTGGAAAGAGGTTTCTCAGATAAAGAAATTGCTGGAATTTATGATAGTCGTATATTTGATGTGGTTTTAGATGGGATGACCCATCGTAACAATATAAATAGGCCGAAACCAAATTTGGCTAAAAAAATTGTTAAACCTACTCAAGTGGTCAAGCCAGGCGTTAAAGTTAATAAAGATGAAAAAATGAGTAAAATAAGGTTGGATAAAATTAGTCGTCTGAGAAAAACTGGTAATCCTAAAGATGCCGTTGATCTTTTGACGAAATATATGTAACAACCAACTAAGGAGAAAACAAATGGCTGTATTATTATCTTATGATACAACAGGCATAAGAGAGGACTTGGCGGATATTATTTATAATATTTCACCAGCAGATACTCCCTTTATGTCGGGCGTTGGTAAGAACAAAGCGACTAACACTACACACTCATGGCAAACAGATACTCTAACTGCTGTGGCTGCTAATGCGAAAGCCGAAGGAGCTTCGATTTCATATCCTACGCTTACTTCATCTACCAAAGTCAGTAACTATACTCAAATTTCTTCAAAGGCTTGTCAAGTGTCTGGAACAGATGACGCTGTGAATTTAGCTGGAAGAAATACAGAGTTAGCATACCAGGTGGCAAAATCCGCAAAAGAACTAAAAAGAGATATGGAAAATGCTCTTTTAGCTAATGTGGCGGCTGCGGCTGGAACTTCAGGTTCACCAACAAGATATTTAGGAGGATTACCAACTTGGTATTCAACTAACGTCTCTGCTGGAACTGGTGGTTCTGGATCTGGGGGTGGTGCTATTAGAACCGATGGAACTCAAAGGGCGTTCACAGAAACTTTACTGCGTTCAGCTTTGAAGACTACTTGGGACAGTGGCGGAAACCCTAATGTAATCATGCTTAATGGTTTCAATAAACAAAAACTATCCTTCTTTACAGGTGGAGCAACTAGATTCGACAAAGCAGAAGATAGAAGATTAATGACTTCTATTGATGTTTACGAATCTGACTTCGGAACAATGCAAGTTATTCCGAATCGTTGGATTAGAAAAGCTAATTCAACTTCCGCTAAAAGAGGACAAGATGTTCACTTACTAGAAATGGATTTCTGGGCAGTGTCGTTCTTGAGAGATTTCAAACTCCAAAATCCTGCTCAGACTGCTGATGCAACACAAAGATTTTTGGTAGCTGAATATACTCTTGAAGCGAAGAATGAACTATCAAGCGGATTGGTTACAGACGTAACTACTTCGTAATACTTAACAGTGTGAGGGGGGTAATCTAAAAAATCTGCTCCCCTTGCATTTATATTAACATTGAAGTCCTGAGATTAGATTAAGGGCGGAACAATGAGGATAAAAACATGAGAACACTTAATGACTATTTTATAACTGCAAAGATTGCAGACATCAGCACAGCATCTTCAACATTTGTTGGAATACCTGATGGTGGTAGAGTCATCAAAATCATAACGGCACTTCAAGGAACGATTGCTACAGCAAATGGAGCAATTACTTTTGAAATTGGCGGAACAGCTATGACCGATTCAGCAATTACGGTTGCTTATTCTGGTTCTGCTGCTGGAGATGTAGATACATCCGAACCAACTGCGGCAAACACAGTTTCGGAAGATGGAACTATTGAAATGATTACCGATGGTGCTTCAACCAATGCAATCGTACTTTATGTAACATTTGTTATTAGAAGATAGTATTTGTTATTTAAAAATAGTATAAACAATATTGGGGGTGGCTCTGACCTAGCGGTTTTTCTACCCCCTTTAAATTAAACAGGAGAAAAAAATAAATGGCTTATAATTACGGATTATACGCAGGAACAACACATAAAGTAACTTCTTCAGGTTCTAGTGCGGCTTCAAGCACAGCTTTTGATGACGCTACAATTTTTGTAAGAGTGGTTGCAAGTGCCGCAGGGCATATTGTATTTGCTTCTTCGCCTACCGCAACAAATAGTGATATTTATTTACCAGCAGGGCAAATAGAAGTATTTAAAGTTGCACCTGGTGATAAAGTGGCTTTTATTGGTTCTGGAGATTTGTACGCTACTGAAATGTCTTAATGGCTAAACCTAGAGCTTATGGTTATGTTCATGTAAAGCACACTAGGAAGAAGCGGCCAGGTCGTCATACAAAGTCGTATTCCAAGAGAATACCAAAGAAAAAAAAATATAGAGGTCAAGGTAGATGAAACAAGAAACACAAGTAGACGGTTTAAACAAAACTACTTTCATTAAAGATGAAATGGAAAAGAAAATTGCCGTTAAAGAAGAACAAAATATTAATCCCCACCTTAAACACAATAAAGAACTTTATAATCATAACGATGGCTATTCCAAAAGTAGAGCTTGGAAAAGGGTAGCTTCCGTTCCTACTTTAGCGTTGCAAATTTGGGCAAAGGAAGAAACAGGTGATAATAATTGGTTTCGTTTACCTAAAGAAACTCAAAACAAAATTTTAAAAAAGAAATTGAATAGCAACGAATATCAATACTTTAAAACTGCACCAGGAAATATATAATGGCTAAAAAGAATTGGATTCAAAAAGCAATTAAAAAGCCTGGAGCTTTAAGGAAATCTTTAAAGATTAAAAAAGGACAAAAGATTCCCCTAAAGAAACTAAAGGCAGCCTCTAAGAAAGGTGGCAAGTTAGGAAAAAGGGCTAGACTGGCCTTAACACTAAGAAGATTAAGAAGGAGCATATAATGGCACTAAAATCAAAAAGAGGTCTAACTAAAAAAGAAGAAGAAACAGTAAATGAAATGGATAGTCATGTAAGAACTGCTGGTTTATCAGGAGATGACAAATTAGCTTTAAAACGATTTGGAAAACTTTTTAACGAACTTACTGACAAAGAAAAAAATGCACTTTATTATTCTGAAAATATATAAGGGAAATATATAATGGCACTATCAACTTACGCAGAATTAAAAACATCCATAGCGAACTGGCTAAATCGTTCTGATTTAACCGATGAGATTTCTGATGATTTTATTAAATTAGTTGAATCAGAATATAATTCTAAATTAAGAATTAGAAAGATGCTTACTTCTGATACTTCTTTTACTATTGATTCTGAATTAGAAACATTACCCACAGGATTTTTACAGGTCAGAGATTTTTATATTGTTTCTGGATCGGCAAAATATTCTTTAACCTACATGGCTCCAACACAAATGGATCAAATTAAAGGGGGAAGTACCTCTGGAAGACCTAGTGTTTATACAATATTAGGAGATAACTTTAGATTCGCACCTACACCAGACGGAACCTACACTTCAACCATTAATTATTATAAAGCGATAGATGCTTTGTCCGACTCAACAACAACCAATTACATTTTAACTAATCATCCAGGCATTTATTTGTATGGATCGCTTTATCATGCGGCTAATTTTTTAGGGGGTATAGAACCTTCTAAATTACAAAATTGGTCTCAGCTTTATGCAACTAACATGGAACGATTAGAAAGAAACGATAAAGAAGATGCTTGGAGTGGAACACCTTTACAGGCTAGATCCGATGTTACGGTTCGTTCACCTTTTGTAGATAGAACTACTGTTATATCAAACAATACTTAGAGGAAATAATGCAATTACCTTTCGGAGAATGGCTACCAGATCAACCTAAATTTATGAACCCTGGTGCAAATACAGCAAAGAATGTTTATTTTGCAGCTAGGAGTTATAAACCTTTTCCTTCTTTAACGGCTTATAGTACCAACGCTATTGCGGATTTATCAAAAGGAGCTGGTTCTTTTCGATCAACCGACAATACCAGTTACAATTTTGCTTCAACGAAAGATACTATTTATCAATTATCGTCAGGAGCTTTTGCCGACAGAGGAGCTGGGGGAAAATTATTAAATAATTCTTACGCAACCTGTACCATTACAGTTACTGATTATGCAAACATAGTAACTGGTTCAACTATTGTTCTAACAACTAACGCTGGAACAGCAGTTACATTTACTTCTACAACAGGAACTGCTGGAACAGATGAATTTAAAACTGAAACTGATAATGATACTACAGCAGATAATATTTATACCTGTATTAATGCTCATGCTGATTTTTCAGCAGTTAATCCAGCAGCAAATGTAGTGACTGTCACTAGAGCTGCAGTAGGTAGAGATAACCTTACTGTTACTTCTTCTGATACTACTAGACTTGCTGTTACTGATTTTGTTGGTGGTACTCCCTTATTAGGATCGGCTACCGATTTTATTACCTTTACGCAATTTGGCGATTATTTAATTGTAAGCAATGGTGTGGATACTCCTCAGTATTATTTAATGGGAACATCAACAAACTTTGCTAATCTTTCAGCGATTGCTTCCGATGGCACTCCACCTTTATTTAGAGTGTCAGGAGTCATTAGAGATTTTTTAGTAACAGGAAATATTAGTAGTGCGACCAATAGAGTTCAATGGTCAGGCATTAATGATATTACCACTTGGACAGCAGGATCAAAACAAGCTGACAGCCAAGATATACCAGGTTCAGGTGGACAGATTGTGGCCATTACTTCTGGAGAGTATGGTTATGTATTTAGACAAAACCAAATCATTCGTATGGACTATGTGGGTGGAACAACTATCTTTAGATTTTCTGTAGTATCTCCTAATAGGGGTGCGGTTTATGGAAAAACAGTTTGCCAAGATAATCGAAGGGTTTTCTTTTATGCTGATGACGGTTTCTTTGAAATTCAAGGCGACAACATTAAACCCATTGGAGCTGAAAAAGTTAATCGTTTTTTTGATATAGATTTAGATAAAGCCTTTTCCGACAGAATTGTGGCTGCGGTTGATCCTTTTAATACATTAGCTGTTTGGCTTTATCCTAGTGCTGATAATACTGCCAATACGACTGGAATTTGTGATAAACTTTTAATTTACAATTATGTTACCGAAAAATGGTCTTTTGCTAATGCGTCAGCTAGTACCATTTTTTCTCAATTCGTTGGAGCTTATACCGTTGAAACAATGGATTTAATTGATTCCAGTATAGATAATATTAATATTGCTTTGGATACTGATTTTTGGTTGGGAGGCCAAAGGTATTTAGGTGCGGTTAATGGAGACAACAAGGCAGCTATTTTTTCTGGTAATAGTAATGAAGTTGAAATAGAAACAAGTGAAATAGAGTTGTTTCCTGGTTTAAGATCGGATATAACGGAAGTCAGACCCATTGTAGATGCAACGGCTACCGTTGCCATTACAACAAGGGAACGATTAGCCAATAGTGCATCAACATCTTCTTATAGTTCTATGGTAACAAGTGGAACCGTTCCTGTTAGACAATCAGGAAGATACGTTAGGGCGAATGTTAAAATTGCAGCAGGTTCAACTTGGACTCATGCACAGGGAGTTGATTTTATTGCAAGTAGGGCAGGACAAAGATAATGGCTAAAGATATTAATATAGAAAATGTGCGTTATAGCATGGAACACCAGGAGTTCTTTCAAAGACAAATTGAAGAAGCGGTGAATACTTTAATAAATAAAAACAACGATGAGAACGCCAAAGCGTTTGCATGGTTTATAGATTAGAAAATTAAATGGCAACAAACATAAAAGATTATTCAACAACCCAAGCTAGTAACACATCCTTAAATACAATTAATGTTGGCGAAGGGATGCTTCCTAGCAACTTAAATAATGCCATTAGAGCATTAATGAAAAATACTAGGGATTGGTTTAACGATGCTCAATGGATTGAATATGGAGATGGTTCAGGATCTTATACCGCAACGTATGTTTCAGGAACAGCTTTTACCATTGATGGTTCGGATGTAACTGCGATTTATCATGCTAAACGTAGAATCCAAATTGTTGATACGGCTTCAACTTTATATGGTACTATTGCCAGCACTTCCTTTTCTACCAATACGACTGTTAATGTAACTTGGGATTCAGGCAGTTTAACTTCAGGAGCAATTACTTCAGTTTATATTGGAATATTAAGTGCAACGAATACTTCTGCACCTCCAGTTATTATTGACGATACTATTGTTAATGCGGATATTAAAAGTGATGCAGCCATAGAATTTTCCAAAATGGAGGATCTTACTGTATCAAGAGCTTTAGTTTCTGATGGCAGCGGAGATGTTTCAGTAAGTGCAGTTACCTCAACGGAAGTAGGATATTTAGATGATGTTTCTTCAAATATTCAAACTCAATTAGATGCCAAACAAGCAACGATTACAGGTTCGGCTACAACCATAGACACAGAATCCTTAACGGCAAGTAGAGCCGTTGTTTCAAATAGTTCGCAAAAAATTGCAGTATCGGCAACCACTGATACCGAATTAGGATATGTAAGCGGAGTAACGTCTGCCCTTCAAACTCAAATAGATGGCATAACGGCTGGTACGTTAACGACCATTGATGACGATAACTTTACCTTACAAAATAATTCTGACACCAGTAAAAAAGCTCAGTTTTCCTGTGCTTCAATTACGACTTCAACAACAAGAACTTACACACTACCTGATGCCGATGTCACTTTAATGAGTAATTTTACATTATCCGATGGTTCATCAACTCAAACAATAGCAGACGGAAATACAATGGTTGTTGCTGCTGGAGAAGGTATTGATACTGCGGTAACAGCTACAGATACAGTTACTATTTCTGGTGAAGATGCCTCAACAAGTAATAAAGGAGTGGCAAGTTTCGCTTCAGGAGATTTTGATGTATCTTCAGGAGCAGTTTCTATCAAAGACAATTCTATTACTTTAGCTTATATGGCTGGAGGAACTGATGGCAATATAATTTCTTACGATGCAAGCGGTGATCCAGTAGCGGTAGCAACAGGAACAGACGGACAAGTCTTAACTTCTGCTGGTGCTGGTCAACCATGTGCTTTTGAAGATGCGGCTGGTGGTGGATTAGATTGGCAATCCGTAACAACAGGTTCAACCTTAACAGCAGTCGCTGGGAATGGTTATCCTATTGATACGACTTCCAATGCATGCACAATTACACTTCCAGCTTCAGCTTCGGTTGGAGATGAAATTGTTTTTTCCGACTATGATAGAACTTGGGGAACATATTCTATTATTTTAGATTCAAACGGCTTAAACTATCAAGGCAGAGATGACAGCTGGGATGTAGAATATTCAACAGATGGTCAATCCGTTCACATCGTTTATATGGATGCAACGAATGGTTGGATTCCAATTAGTGATGATGATGTTACTGAAGCACCAATTAAATTAAATACTGAAGGTATCTTTGGTTTTGGTGATAGTGGTAGTTATGTTTCAATGACCAACCTAGTTTCAAATGCTGGAGTAGTAGGAACAGATGTTACAGGAGTTGGAACTGCTAGAGGAATTATGGCGGCATGTGAGTATGGCGGTGATAAAGGAATTTTTGGTTATGGTTATACTGGTAGTAATGTTTCAATGACTAATTTAGTCTCCAATTCTGGAGTCGTAGCATCGGATGTAACAGGAGTTGGAACTGCTAGACAAGAGCCAGCGGCATGTAGTTATGGAAATGATAAAGGAATATTTGGTTTTGGTTGGATTACTGGCTATACTGCAATTAGCAATTTAGTTTCTAGTTCTGGCGTTGTTGCAACTGACACAACAGGAGTTGGAACTGTTAGAGGTTCACTAGCGGCTACACAGTATGGTTATGATAAAGCAATATTTGGATTTGGTAATACTGGTAGCGCAACAGCATTGAGTAATTTAGTATCTAATGCTGGTGTCATAGCAACAGATACAACTGGAGTTGGAACAGCTAGATATGGTATAGCGGCATGTAGTTATGGTGAAGATAAAGGAATATTTGGTTATGGTTATGTTGCTGGTTATAGTTCACTATCTAATTTAGTTTCAAATACAGGAGTGGTGTCAACAGATGTTACAGGAGTAGGAAGTGCTAGATCAAATCCAGCGGCATGTGAGTATGGTGGAGACAAAGGTATCTTTGGTTATGGTTATATAAGTCCAAGTAAGGTTTCAATGACCAATCTAGTTTCTAATGCTGGAGTGGTAGGAACTGACGTTACAGGAGTAGGAACTGCTAGAACTGTTCTAACGGCATGTTCTTTTAATTAATATGGCACAAAAATTTAACACAGAATTTAATTACCGATACCAAGTCATAGGCTGTACGCCTTGGGAAAAAATTAAAACCTTAAAAGGATTTCTTGAAGGCAGAATAAGAGCACAGGCTCTTGAAGAAGTAGGTAAACTAAAATTCCAAGCAAAACTTGCAAAGCTAAAACATCTTCAAAATAGTGGAAATGGTTTAGAGCATGAAATTTTAGAACTTAAAGCAGAGATTCTAGAAGCTGAAAGCCATGAAGAAACTTTAAAAGAAGCCTTTGAACTTACTAAAGATGAAATTAAAATT
>Ga0080013_1001379_pt1 | contig 32535 bp, 36 predicted proteins | sample ETNvirenome_6_85_FD_69236 | JGI IMG/M metagenome (GOLD analysis project Ga0080013, IMG submission 69236) | Marine viral communities from the Pacific Ocean - ETNP_6_85 (SPADES assembly) (version 2) | ecosystem: Environmental > Aquatic > Marine > Oceanic | place: Pacific Ocean | collected 2013-06-19
CATCATTTATATTTAAAGTAAATGGTAGAAAATATTTTCAAAGTTTATATAAAAAGTAATATGGAAAACAATAATAAAGATAAAATAAAAGTACACGAAAGATTGTCTACATTAGAAACACAAATGGGTAATGTTTTAGATACTCATTTGCCACATATACAAAAATCAATAGACAAAATAACAAGTAAAATATGGTGGTTTACAAGTTTGTTAATAGCTAATTTAGTAGCAGTGATGATGAGTATGATAAAGTAGTTTTTTTCTAATTCGGAGTGATACCGAAATTCATAGGTTTGCTCGGAGCTTTATTGCTCCGAGTTAGAAGAAAATTAATTAATAAAAAATATGAAAGAATTTATTTATGAAGTTAAGAATTATGGAGTAAGAATAGCGATTGGTAATTGGATGGTATGTAAAGGAGCTAATTTATTAAAAGCTAAAAGAATAAGATTATTTTATGAAAAAAAATAACTTAAATTATAGATATGGATTCGGTGCTAAAAAGGATAAGAAAGATAAAAGAGATTATTTAGCAGCAGGAATTACACCTTCAACTACAGTAGAATTAAAAGAATTTAGGATACCTGAAAAATATCCTAGTAAGAATCAAGGTGGTAGGGGAAGCTGTACTTCTCAAGCACAGACACATCATAAAGAAAGACAAGAAAAAATACCTTTATCAGCAAGATTTGTTATGGCTTTAACAAAACAAATTGAAGGTAATAAAAGATGGGGTGCTTATACGAGAAATACTTTTAAGGTAGTAAATAAATATGGGGCTTGTAGAGAAGAACTTTACCCTGAACCAAACTTTGAAATGACTTGGACAGAGTACATTGATACAAAAGAACTTTTGGGAGAATATTATAAAGATGCAGCAAAGCATAAATCTAAATCTTATTGGCGAGTTGATAATTCTATTACAGCAATTAAAGATGTATTAACCCTACACAATAAATCTGTCGTAATGTCTATGGCTTGGCATAAAGAATTTAATAGTCCATTAGATGGAATATTACCATTAGAGAAAGGTAAATATATTAGTGGACATGCAGTAGAGATAGTAGGTTTTAATGATTTTAATCATTGGCTAATAGTAAAGAATAGCTGGGGAGAGAAATGGGGAAAGAAAGGAGACTTCTACTTAGACTACGATATGTTTCCAAAAGTAATAAGAGATTTATGGTGTAGTCTAGATATAGAAGAAACAGATATATTAGTTGATGAAAGATATGGAAAGAAAAGAACTTGGAAATCTTATTTAGTAGAAAAACAAGTAGCATTCAATTCTTGGCTACACGCAAAGATAAAAAGATTACCAACTAACAGAGAAATAAATGCCTTAGCTTATGGTAAATGGGATTTTCAAACAGTATATACTGGTATCAATGGAGATATTTGGTTATACTGGACTAAAGACCAAGCTGAGAAAAGAAATTTAATCAAGGAATTTATTAAGTATTAATAAAAATATATGCCAAAAAAAAATTGGATTCAAGGAGCAATTAAAAGACCTGGAGCATTTAAAGCAAAAGCTAAACGTGCAGGGATATCTACTGCTGCTTTTGCTAGAAAAGTATTAAAAAAAGGTTCAAGAGCTAGTGCAAGAACAAAGCGTCAAGCATCATTAGCAAGAACATTATCTAAATTTAGGAGAAATATAAAAAGTAGGAGAAAGATAAAAAGATAAATAATTATTAAATAAAAATATATGAAAAAATGGTACAAATCAAAAACCTTTTGGGTAGCAGTTAGTAAATTAGCTGTTGGTACAGGAATGTTATTAAATGGAGCATTGGAAATACCAGCTTACTGTTTAATGGCTTATGCTGTAGTAGATGTAGTAATTAGATATTATACAACACAACCTATTAAATAAATCTGAGTATTCCTGATGAAGGTGTATTTGGACAAGACTTGCTTGAACCTTTAAACTTTAAAAAACGAGTGACAGTAAAAAAACATTGGCTCTTAATAAAGTTAATCATGGTAAAAGTTTTGAATATTTTCCTTGATGCTATACACCTTACTTGAATAGCATCAGGATAAAGTATTTAAGAAATTAAAAGAAATAATATGGCTTACACAATTACTCAATTAAAAACTGACCTAGAAGCTAGACTTCATGGAACTTCACTTAATAGAGTACAAAATGTAGATGGAATTATAAATAGAGCAGCTGGTAAAATATTGCTAGACTTAGATATAGCAGAAACAAAAAGAACAGCTACTATTGCCAATACTATTCATAGTAGTATTTATGATTATCAATTACCATCAGATTTGAAGGGTAGTAAAATAATTAATATTTATTCACAAACAGGTAGTATTAATCCTATAAGTAAAGTTTATACTACTAATTTTGAAGTAAATAAATTAACTAATACATTTGCTGTTAAATATAATTCAGGAACAAAAACATTAAAATATAGTTCTTCAGGTTTGGGAAGTGGAACAACTATTGATACATTAGGTGCAGTAGGAGGTTGGGCAGCAACTGCTGATTGTGAAAATTTAGAGGCAGATTCTAATAATTATAAGTCAGGAAATAGTTCATTAAAATTTGATTTAAGTGGAGCATCTACATCAGGTTATCTTGAAACTTCTACCTTAACATCAGTAAATTTAAGTAGCACAAAACAGGAAGGTTCTATATTTTTATGGGTATATCTACCAACTTCAAGTATTATTACTAATTTTATTCTTAGATTTGGTAGTGGTGCAGGTGCTTATTGGAGTAAAACAGAAACAACTCAAACAGATGGAACATCATTTATAGATGGTTGGAACTTATTAAGATTTAATTGGAGTTCAGCTACTAAAACAGGAAGTCCAGATGCATCAGCAATATCATACGCAAGAATTACAATAACTTATGATGGAACAGCAAGTAATGATTTAAGGGTAGATAATATGGTTTATCGTTATGGAGAATTGTTTAGTATAGATTATTATTCTAAATGCTTATTTAGAACATCAGCAGGAGTATGGCAGGAATCAGTAGATGATGATTCAAATATAGTTAATCTTGATACAGATAGTTATAACATTTTATTAGATAAATGTGCTGAACTAACATCAAGACAAATAGCTGGTACAGATAGTAACTTTGATTATCAAACTTACATAGCTGATTATAGAGAAGGAATTAAACGTTATCAATTCCAAAATAAATCAGAAGTTAACAAACCAAAGAGTACTTATTATACAATATAATTATGTCAGTAAATTACACAATAACAGAAACCTTTCAAGGATATAATTCCAAAGTAGACCCAACAAAACTTACTAATGGAATACTTGTTAGTGGAAGTCAAAATGTCTTATCAACAGATGGAAAAAATATTAAAATAAGAGAAGGATATACATTAGATGGTGCTGCAGATTCTTCTTTGTATGCTATTGAGAGCTCCTATGATTGGAATACACATAGTAATACAGGATTATACTTAAGAAGTTATAATGATACCTTAGAATTTAGATATAAAGCTGCAGATGGAACTATTACTTGGACAGAATTAAAAGGAAGTTGGTCTTCTGTAAGTTTCAACTTTACTGAATATTGGGATGCGACAGAAAAACAAGATTATTTATTATTCGTAAATGGAGATGCAAATATATATTCTTGGTCAGGTGGTACTGCTTTAATAAGTTCAACCACAAGTAATACTATTACAAAAACAGGAACAGCGACATGGGCAGAAGCAAGATTTAATACTGGCGGTGGTTATGATAAGAAAGTAATAATAAATGGAACTGAATATACCTACACAGGAGGTTCAACTACAACTAAATTAACAGGAGTAAGCCCATCCCCAGCAGGAGAAGCAGATGGTTCATTAGTATTTCAAACAGTTTCAACAACTTCTGATAAACCAGCAGCAGATGCTACAACATTTTCAAATGATTTAATAGATACATTAGATAATCAAGTTTGGATAGCAAGTACCATAAATAGAGATGTTTATATTAGTAATAAAACCGATTATACAGACTTTACTCCATCTACCCCAAGAGAACCTGGAGAAGGAGATATTATAACTGTAGATGCTTATCCAATGGGAATGGCAGTTCAAGAAGAATATATGTATATAGCAGCTGGTAAAGACCAATGGTATAAAATAGAATTTAGATTAAGTGATGATTTAACAAGTCAAACTATAGAAGTTGAAAGATTAAAAACTACAGCTCAAGAAGCTGCTATTTCACAAGGAGCTATAAGTCATATAAAAAATAGTATAGTTTATTTATCAAATGAACCTACAATAGATACACTTGGTAAATTAGAAGCGATTGATACACCACAGACATTAGCTTTATCAGACCCAATCAAAACAGAATTAGAAGGATATGATACAACTAATGCTCATTTAAAATATTTTAGAAATAATTTATATATTGCTTTACCAGCAGAAAGTAAGGTTCTAATTTATAATTTAGAACTAGGATACTGGGAAGCACCACAGATATTACCTGTTAGAAGGTTAGCTATTATAGAAGGTAGTCTTTATGCACATAGTAATTCAGTTCCAGAAACATATAAGTTATTTGATGGGTATAATGATAATACTAATCCAATAAATGCAATTGCTAAATTCAGTTATCAAAACTTTGGAGATAGAGTGAATTATAAAAACTTTGATGAATTCTATTCAGAAGGATTAATAAGGTCTAACACAAATTTAACATTACAATTAAACTATGACTATCAAGGTTCTACTTCTATACAAGAATTTACAATAGAGGGAGATGATTCAACTGTTATATTTGAAAAGACAACAGATGCAAGTTTAGGTAAAAGTTCATTTGGTAAAGAACCATTTGGTTCTACAGTAGATACACCTAATGATTTAGCAAAATTTAAACAAATTAATACAACTGTGCGACAAGATTATCATGAAGTACAGGTTATATATAAAACAAATCAAATAGATGGAAGATGGGAAATATTAGCTTATGGACCAGCTGTCTATCTATCAACTAATGAAGTAATAGATATTAAAAAATAATTAAAAAAATATGGCAAACATTATTCAAGGACAAAAATATACTCTTTCTGGCAGTGGTATAACCAGTTCTCAAACAACTATTCCATTGAATAGTTTTAACCTGCCAGATGGTTCAGCTATAGTAAGTGGAGATTTAGCTACTACTAATTATGGTACGTTAGAACCAGGTACATCTAGAGAAGAAATAATTTCTTTTACAGGTATAACTAGTACAACCCTTACTGGTGTTACTAGAGGATTGAAATTTGTAACTCCTTATACAGCAGATGCATCACTTAAAAATGCTCATGCAGGTAACACAATATTTGTATTGACAAATAATCCACAAGTATATCAAAGTTTTGTAGATAAGAGTACAGCTCAAACAATAGGAGGAGTCAAAACATTTAGTTCTCTCCCAGCTACAACTGCTGGAAATCCAGTAGCTGATAATGATATAGCCAGAAAGGCATACGTTGATTCTGTGGTTTCTGGTAGTTTTCCATCTAATAGATTAGTTGTAGCAGGTACTGCTGGAGAAACTATTGCTAATGGAAATCTTATTTATTTTGATAGTGTCACTACTAAGGAATGGATGTTAGCAGATGCAGACACAGCTGCTAAAGTAGAGAATGTAATGCTAGGTATTGCTCAAGGAGCTGGTACAGATGGTGCTGCTATAACAGATGGTGTTTTATTATATGGTACAGATGATGCTCAAAGTGGAATGACAATAGGTGATATTATGTATGCTTCTGATACAGCTGGTGCTATATCAAGTACACCAGGAACTAAAGAAGTAACAATTGGTGTGGCTAAAACAGCAACAACTTTATATTTTTATCCTAGAAATGACCAACAAATAACAGAAGACCAACAAGATGCTTTAGCTGGTTCAACAGGTTATTCACCTAGTTCTACAAATAAATATGTTTCAGCACCATTGATAGATACTTTTACAGCTAAGTCAGCTGGGTATTTAACAGGTGGAACTGATGCACAAACTGATTATAGTACTTGGGCAGCAGTATCAGATGGTTCATTTAGGGTTGCAGTAGATGGAGCAGCAGCAGTAAATGTAGATGGTATTGATTTTACAGGTGATGGTATAATGTCAGAGGTAGCTACAACAATACAAGCAAAAATACGAACAGCAACAAGTGGAACTGAAACAGTAGCTTGGAGTCAAACAGAAGATATATCTTATGATAATCTTACAGAAAAAGATGATTTAATATTTGCTACTGAAGCTATAGAAGATAATTCTTTAGTAAAAATAGATGATACTCATTTTATAGTAGCTTATTTAGATGATTCTAAAGGATTTATAAGTACATTTAGTATAACTGCATATGGAGTTATTACAGAGGAGGATAGTTTAGAACATGATGCTAATGGAGGAGGTCATAACTCTTTAGTAAAAATTGATGATACACATTTTATGTTAGCTTATGCTGGAGATGGTAGTGATGGCTATGTAAAAACATTCTCAATAGATGATTCTTATACTATTACAGAAATAGATGAATTAGAACACGATACTGACCATGGTACACACAACTCTTTAGTAAAAATTGATAGCACACATTTTGCTTTAGCTTATCAAGGAACTGATAGTGATGGATTTATTAAAATATTTACTTTAAGTGCAGCTTTTGGAATAAGTCAAACAAGTTCATTAGAACATGATGCTGCAGATTCCGCTTATAATTCATTAGTATTAATAGATTCTACACATCTTATGTTAGCTTATCAACAATCTGATAATTCTGGTCATCTAAAAACATTTAGTATTGATGGTTCTTATACTGTAACACAAATAGATACTCTTTCAGTTGGTGCAAGTATTTATTACATGTCTTTAGTTAAGATAGCTGTTACTGCAGGAGATTTGAGCTATTTTGCTTTAGCTTATAGAGGACTTGGTGATGATGGCTTTTTAGCAACATTTAGTATTGATAGTGCTTGGGATAATATTACTTTGGTAGAAACTTTAGAACAAGATACTGCAAATGCTTCTTACAATTCTTTAGTATTATTAGATAGTACACATTTAATGTTAGCTTATTCTGGAAATGGCTATACAGGACAAGGTCTTATAAGAATATTTAGTGTTGGTGTTGATGGTACTAGTATAACTCAAACATTTTCATTAGAACAAGATGCTGCTAATGGTACATATAATTCATTAGCAACACTTACAGATACAAGAGTTGCTTTAGCTTATAGAGGAGCAGATGGTGATGATTTGGTAAAAACATTTGATTTAGACTTTAGTATAACAAGTGGAAATTTTACAATTACTTCAGCTACTGTAGGTGCAGATAGTGCAATTAGTGTACTTTCTACTTCTACAGGAACAGAGGGTACAGATATATCTGGAGCTGGTGCAGCTGATTGGATGGATGCTGATACAGGAAATGGAGTAGCAACTCAAGGTACTTCAGGCGAGGGTAAAATACCTAAATTTAATAGTGCTGGACGATTAGGAGGAGCTTGGGCACCGACAACTCCATCAGATGATAATGATATAGCTAGTAAAACTTATGTAGATGATTCAGTTATTACTTATCCTATTGGATTAAATAATGCTGGTACTTGGTGGACATATACTATACCTTTTAATGACCAAACTGAAGTTGAAAATGATGCTCCTTGGTATATTAGCTCAAACACAGAAGTATATGGTGGTAATATTTATACTTCAACAGCAGCAGCTTATGCATATACTAATCTTATGACTATGGATGCTACAGTATATAGAGCTAAGTTTAATCAGACAGAAAAAATTATAGTAGAATATCCACTTGCTCATGAAGGTAACACTGGTGATACTGGTGATTTAACATGGCATGGTTTAATACATGATGCAGATATGCCTGGTGGTTTAGCAACTACAGATACTAGAGTAGGTTTTACCTATGATTGTGATACTGGAAAAATGTATACAACAGTTGCAGATGGTTCAAATGTTACACAGTTTGAAATAACACCTTGGACAACATCACAAAGTCAAACAATGCAAATATATAGAATAGAATGGGATGGTGCAGGTGGAACATGTAGATTTTATGTTAATAATGTATTAGTAAATACAGAAACAGTTTACACTCCAGCTGAAGCAACGTACATTTATTTATTATTTCGTCAAGAAGCAGCTAATAAAATGGTAATAGGTATACCAAAAGTATCTCATGAATTACCAACTCCATAAATTAAATTAAACAACAAATATATGCCAGAAACAGGAATATCAGCAGCACAAGCAGCAGCTCTAGCACGAGCCGCCGCTGATGCAGCATTAGCAGAAGCAAAACAACATGCTACTCAACAAGCAACCGCAGCTAGAGCAGTAGCTGTTGGGTTTGGAAGAAAAGAATTAGCTGCTTCGGAAGAATCATTAAAGAAATCTATTACTGCTACTCAGAGATATGCTGAACAAAAAGCTGCACAGACAGCAGAAGAAATAGGTCAGGAAATGTTTAAAGAAAAAGCACGTCCTAATCCTACCAAAAAGAAAACAATTTTTACGAGTAAAGAAGCTAGAGATTTAACTAAAAAAAATCTTAAGTATTTTTATTCACTTTATAAATAAACAACAAAATTATGCCTTTAACACAAGAACAAATTGATGAACTTGATGCAATAGCGGGTGCTGTTCAATCAGGCGGAGGAACTCCAGAAGACCAAGCTAATTATAATTATGCAGTGGAAAACTTTGGTTATTCATATACACCACCAACTACAGAACCACCACCAACTACAGATACACCACCAATTTATGGAGAAGAAGATGTAGTAGTAGAAGAAGATGTAGATTCAGATGATGATGCAACATCACAATTTGATGGTTCTTATCCAGATTTTCAATCAGAAATAAATGATACATATGCAGAAATGGAGTTAGCACAAGCTCAGACTACTACTTTTCAAAATGACCTTACAACTTTTTATGATACTCAAATTGATGATTATAAAACTTTAATAGTCAATTCACTTGCTACAGTAAAAGGTAATTTTGAAACTGCAATGGATAGTCTTTTGGCATCATATAATGTTCGTAAAGAATTAATTCAACAAGAAAATTCTGCTATGTTAGCTGGAGTTACTTTATTAGGTATTCGTTCTGGTCGTCAAAGATATGCTGGTAATATACACGCAGCAATACTTAGTGGTCAAGAAGATTGGGGAATGAAACGACTTACTGCACTAGATGCTGAAGAATTAGAAGCTAAAACAAAATTACAAGATGCTTATGACAGTAAAGAATGGGAAATACTTAATCAAGAGGCAATAATGTTGCAAGATATTGAACAACAAAAAATTAAAGCATTTAATGATTTACAAGTTGCTGCTCAAAATGAAAATGATAGATTAATGAGTCTAGTTGAGAATTATCAACAAGGACTTACTGCTTTAAGAGAACATGCAGAAACCAAGTTAGAAGGTCTTCTTGATGCTGGAATTCCAGAGTATACTTTAACAGATGCAGAAAAGTTATCTTTAGAGCAAGGTTTGGGATTAGTAGCTGGAACTTTTACAAAATTTTATAATGCTAAATTAGAAGAACGTAAACAAGAACAAGAAGCAGAAGATAGAGAATATATAGTAGACTGGGCAGAAAAAGCTGCACAAGCAGGAGCAACAGAAGCACAGATAAGAACAATCTTAGAAGCAACAACTACTGACGAAGCATTAATTGCTGCTAGTCCATTTTTATATGATGGACCTTCATTTGCTGAACAACTAAATGCATCTAAAGAAGGAATGGTTTACATTAATGGTGAATTATATCCAGCAGATGGTTTAACAGACCCATTAACTGGTGCTCCAACAAATCCTGATAAATGGATAACAGTTCAAGGACCAGATGGAGATATTACTTATGACTTTACATCTTATGCTGGAGATATAACCTGGGCAGACGACCCAGATGGTGGTGTTAGAAAGATACTTAGAAATATACTTCTTAGTATGCCTAATTTTGTGAGTACTGAAGCAGCTAATGATTATATACAATATGGAGCACAGGGAAAATGGGCAGGTTCACCTATAACAGGAGAAATGATAGAACAAGTAGCTATGCAATATGGTATAGATGGACGTGTATTGATGGCAGTTATACAGAAAGAAAGTGATTTTGGTACATCTCCTGTTGCAGTTAAAAATAATAATCCAGGAGGATATACATGGTTTGATGAAATGGAAGAATATGATTTGGGTTGGGAAAAGGGAACAGCTAGACCTGGAACAGAAACTGGTAATTATGTTAATTTTCCAACAATGTTAAATGGTTTGAAAGCTATTGCGAGTAATATAAGTAGAAGAAGGATAGACCCTTCTAAATTATCAGGAGGAGTAGGAGAATTATCTGCTCTTGCTCAATCAGTTGTTGATAATCCAGGATTATTATCAACATTTACACCAACCATAAAAGGAGATATTATAGAAGAATTAGCAATAAAAGGTTATGATATACCTATAGAGTTAAGTATGGAAGAAAAAATTAGACTTGAAAGAGATATGAAGAAAGATTTTAATACTATAGCTAAAGATACTAAAAAAGCTGTCCAACAAATAGATATTATGAATACATCATTTGATACACTTACAGAAGACCCATCAAATGAAGATAAATTAAATGCTGCTTCTCAAGGTATATTAGTGGTATTCCAAAAAATGTTAGACCCAACATCAGTTGTTCGTGAATCAGAATATGCTAGAAGTGGAACAGGACTATCACTTGAAGGAAGAATACAAGGTTTTATGAAAAAATTAGAAGCTGGTGGTGCAGGTTTAACAGTAGATGATTTAAAACAATTTGTAGATATGGGTAATACTTATTTTACAAATGTTTATAGACCATCATTAGTTGATGAAGCATTATTAACACGAGATATAGCTAATAAATATAATTTAGATTTACAATTAATATTAACAAGGTCAGTTATGAGCTTATTAGAAGAATATGGTGAAGAAGAAGCAGAAGAAGAAGGAGGAATATCACAAACTACAGAATTTATGTCTATACCTCCAGAGAATATGACAGAGGATGATATATTATTCGCAGAATTTGATGCATTTAACAGTAATCAATAATAATAAAAATATGGCAATAACAAGAGAACAATTTATAAAATTAAGAAAACGAGGTGCTAGTGTTGAAGATATACAAAGATTTGCAGATAGTAGAAAAACTAAAAAAAGAGGTATGATACAAAATTTTGGTATAGGTGTTGCTAAAACTGGTTTAAAAGATATGCGTAGTTTTCTAAAACTCGTATTACCTCAAGCAGCAGAAAAAGCACTTGATATAGATAAAGTTCCTGAAGAATGGATGACTCCACGTGGTGGTGCTCAAAAAGCTGGTGCTACGATAGCTGGTATAGCAGAATATTTTATTCCTGCTACAGGAGCATTAAAAGCTGGTAGAGCTCTTAGAGGTACTAAAAGAGTATCAGAATTAGGTAAATTTGGTCAAAGAGCATCTCAACTAGGTGCTCAATCTTTAGTAGAAGGTGTGGGAGGACTTGGAGTAGGTACAGTTCAGGAAGGTGAACTTAATAAACAAGCATGGAGAGAAGGTGCTACTTCATTAGTAGCTCCAGGAGCTTTAGCTTTAGGAGGAAAAGTATTTAGACTTTTAGGTGGTGGAAAAGTAGCTAATAGATTTAAAAATGCTATTGGTAAAAGTTTAAAACCAACTATGAAATTTGGTACTAAAGTTGAAAAGTATTATGATGATGCTGTAAGAGCATTTAAAACAATAGATGAAGATAAATTACTAGGTACAAAAGCTCTTTTTAAAGAAGCTGATGGAATAACACCAAGAAATCCAGAAACAGTTTCAGAAACTTTTGAAGCATTATCAGCAGCAAAGAAAAGAGTTTTTAAAAGTTATGATGATATAGCTAAAGAATCAGGAGAAATGGGTGCTACACTTGGAACAAAATTAACAGACTTACAAAAAAATTTAAGAGCTGTAATAAAGGATAAGGGATGGAGTAAAAAGGCAAAAACTTATATGAGAACACAGATAAATGACTTAAATGATTTAAAAAATGTTTCCCCAGTAAAAATACAAGATAGAATAAAGGAATTAAATAAGAGAATTAATTGGAGTAGAGGAGGAATTGGAAAAATTAAAAATAATATTGATGCTAGTATAGTAGTTAAGCTAAGAGGAGCATTAGATGAGTTAATAGAGAGCACAACTGGAAAGGCAGGAGCAGGGTATCAAGCATTAAGAAATCAATATGGAGCATTAAAAACTATAGAACATGATTTAACTAGAGAAACACTTAAACAAGCAAGAAAGAATACAAAAGGATTTTTTGATGTTACTGATGTATTTACAGGTGCAGATATAGCATCTGGTATACTAACAGGAAATCCTGCGACTTTAGCTAAAGGAGCAGCTGGTAGAGGTTTTAAAGAATGGCTTAAGTTTTTGAATGACCCAGATAGACATATTAAAGAAGCATTTAAAATAATTGAAAAATTAAAGATACCTAAAGGAGCAATGGAAAAGTTAAACTTAGAAACACTTCCTAAATATTTTACAGGAGGTGCTTCAAGATTAATACCTAAAAGAGCCAAGAAATATTTAAAAGGTAAGGGCGAAACCCCTACAACTAAAAACCTAACTACTGAAGCAAAGAAATATAAAACAGCAGAGGAGTTTGTTGATGCTTTTCATAGAGGAAAAGTTGGACTTAAATATCATATTACAGATAATCCGAATTTCAAGATTAGCACAAAGATAGAGCCGTCTGACGTTCCTGCTGGTATGGGTACGAAAAAGGTTTTATCTAAAACAGAGTTTGAAAAACAATTACAAGCTGATGTTAAAATATTCAGGGAACGTAGGCTTAAATCAGAAGAAGAAATACAAAAGTTTTTAGATGTTCAGAGAAAGCAATACACTGGCGAGGGTGGACTAATGACAACACAAAATCTTGATGCTTGGTTAGAAAAAGGAGTTTTGTTGGGCGACAGAAAGTATGTTGCAATTATTGATACATCTACTGTTCCTGCCAAAAACATTATAGATTCAACGAGGGGATTCGGCAACGAACAACTAATAACACTACCAAGTAAAGCAAGGGTTGTTGACGTCGTTACGATAGAAGAAGCATTAAAGCTACAAAAAGCAAATCAAGAAATATTAGAACAAACCATTAAGGGTAAATCCCAACTAATAGACATCTTTAATAAAGCTAAACCTACTGTTATTAAGAAAAAAGTTAAAAAGAAAGCACAAAAATCTGTAGATGACAGTTTACTAAAATCAATACTGAAAGACCAAAGGGGAGAAATGAGTTTAGCTAAATTTGAAGGATTGGAAAATCTAACACTTAAAACTGTAGAAAAACTTAAAGGTAGAACAGCTGTTAATAAACAGTTTATATCAGACTTAACTAATGCACCAGATATTAAACAAATAGAACGACAAATTATTCGTGAAACACTTGCAAAGATGCCAGAAGGTAAAGTAAATGTTAAAGAGTTTGCAGATTCTATTGCATTAGATGAAAGAGTTTTACAATTAAATACAAAAATACATAATGTAGAAACACAAGGTAATAACTGGATTGGTGTAGGTGGTGAAGACGCTGTATTACCACAAAAGATTCGTGGTCAAATTGAAGATTATGGTGAAAAAATATACGAGAGTAATGTAGAAACTCCATTTGCTAGCGAAAAACATTTTCCTGGAGATACAAAAAATTATTTTGCTCATACTAGATATGAAGACTTACCAGATAAAAGATATATAGCTGGTCAATATCAAGCAATGAATGATACTAAAGATGTTAGAAGAATTTTAGAAGTTCAATCTGATTTATTACAAGAAGGTGCAAAAATTTTAGAGAGAGAAATGGTACATGCTAAAAATATATTAAATAATCCAACATATAAAGCGAGTAATGAAGCAGCATTTAAAAACCCAGATAGTCGTAGACTTATTGTTGAAGAAGCACAAAGAAGATTAGATGAATTACAGAATTTGAAAAATACATACATGAAAACCTGGTTTAATAGAATAATAAAAGAAGAAATTAGGGATGCAGCTGTAGCTGGCAAAACTAAATTGCAATTTCCTACTGGTGAAACAGCTATGAAAGTAGAGGGGTTGGGGGAGTTTGATGAGGGTGCGAGTTGGGTCTTGAATAATAATCAGCGATTATCTTTTATAGATAGAGGTAGTAATTATACAAAACCAAAAGTAGGGCAAGAAATAAGTAGAATTGGAACAATTGGAGATAACTGGGTAATAACAGACGTACTAGAAGATGGTAAGTTTAAGGCAATGCCAGAAGGTGCAATGCAACAAGCAGTTGAAGATGCTGGCATTGCTACAGATAATATGAGTGCACAAGAATTATGGGAAGAATTTGATGGAGCTATAAAGAATATTAATTTAGAGTTTATAGAACAATTTGATATATCTGGCAAGATAAATACAGAGGATGCTGTTTATAAATTTTATGAAAAACAGATAAGAAATTCATTAAAAAAGGAAAGACCAGATATGAAACTGATTACTGACGCACAGGGTGTAACTTGGTGGGAGATACCAATTATAGAGACAGATGCAACACAAGCAATAACAGCACATTCATTAGCACCATTGTTAGTACCTGGTACAGCAGCTGGAGTAAGTGCTACAGTAATAAAGAGAAAACAAAAAAGAAAAAGAGCTAAATAATTAGCTCTCTTTTGATTTATATTTTTCTATAATCTTTTTATAGTAACCAATATTAATTTTAATATGGGTTTCTTTTTTTTGTGTCAATCTTTTTAACCATTTCTCACCTTTAATTTCATTCACTCTATTATGAATAGATGGGTCTCCTGTATGGTGTCTTAAGTGGCATCCATTACATATTGGTATTAAGTTATCTTCATCATATCTCAATACTGATGATTTACTTTTGGGATAATAATGATGTAGACAAGATAGTTCTCTACCACAGACCATACATTGTTTGTATGTTCTATGACCCCATTCTTGCATAAGTCGGTCTGCTTTTCTTCTATAATAACTTATTTTTCTAGCCATTTGTTTTTTTAAGTAGAGCTAATAAAAGATTTTAACATTTTAATATCAATATTATTTTTATCCATGATATAACATAAATCATCTGTTATGATATTATATTTTTTAATGAGTAACATTTTGCTCCAGTTATTATCTCCACCACTTACCTCCTTAGTAAGATGTTTATTTTCCTTTAAAAACTTTTTTAACTTTTTTAATTGAAAAAAATATACCAAGTTATCATTTACTATTACCCAGACGTCAGCTTTACTTTTATTTATACCACTTGGTTTATTCTTATAATAAATTTCAAATACAACATTCCCAGTTTCATTTATCTTTAAATCTTTTTTAACCTCTAATGTTTTTTTAATTATAGGCATATTAATATCCCAATCAGGAAAATAACCTTCGGACATAAAAGAAAAAACATCTATATCTTCTAAGATATTTAAAATAGAAACTTCTTCTTTCTCTCCTATTTTTAAATCTCTATTAAATGTTTCTTTATTATTCATAATTTATCTAATTATCTTAGGTTAGTCTTTCTTTAATCTCATTTATTCGCTTCTCCATATATCTTCTATAGTATGTTTCAAATTCTCCTTTTGAACCTTCTTGTTTCCAATACACATATAAAGTATTATGTAGTTTTTGAGCTGGTGATTTATCTTCTTCAGCTCTTTTAGGTAATGAAGGTAAGTCTAATAAATTTTCTTTTTCTATTTGATTATCAGGTGAAAAGGTAAACCAACCAAACTTATCTATGTTACCTATGATTTTTGCTAACTCCTCGTCAGATAAATTTTCCTGAGTATCAACTTGACACCTTAGTGTTCTATTACTCATGGATGTTATCTTACTTATTGTAGCTGGTACTTGTAGTAATTTCATATATTTATTTTAAATGATTAGTATATTTAAAGTAAGGATGATTTCTGGCATTACCATCTATCACCTTAACTTTTAATTTAGGAAATTTAGATAATACATAAGGAAAAGATAATTGGTCTCTAGAACTCCATCTACATATTTCTGACCACCAAGCATTATTAAATCTTTCCATCTCCTTACTATGTTTTCTTACTATTATACAACATTCTTTTAAACCATGTAATTCTGGAAAGTTTTTATTTCTATAATGTTTTATTTGTTCATCTATTATTAATTTTTGATTACTAAATAATATTTTACATAAATTTGCTTCATCATATAAACATTTTCTATAAGGATGCTTCCATAATGCCATATCATATTTATCTCCCAACCATTCCTTTACTAATTGTTCTGGTGGTATTAATAATTCTACATTTCCATCTGTCCATATAGAGTAATCTGCTTCTATAAATTGGTGTGCTAAAATTTTATAAATCTTAGCTTCCATTACAGGTTCTATAAACTTTCCTTCACCAGTAAAACATTTAATTTTATCTTCTCTTGGGTTATCTTTATCACCAGTTATTGATGTATAAATTTTAATTTGTTTCATAATAATTTATTATTTATTCTTATTGCTTTTATTCTTGTTTCGGCTATCTTACAATATTCTTCTTCTTTTTCCATTCCAATAAAATTAAATTCTTCTTTTTTACAAGCAATACCTGTTGTACCACTACCCATAAATGGGTCTAATACTGTTCCACCTTTAGGTGTTACTAATCTTACAAGATATTCCATTAGTTTAACTGGTTTTACAGTAGGGTGGTTGTTTTGTGTCTTTTTACTTTCCATTTTTCTATAATATACTTCACCAGAACATTTATCGTGATTATTAGTTCCATTAAGTGTTTTATCACAATCTTTACAAACTGGACTTTGACTATAATTTCCTGCTGTAAATTTTTCATTGCTTAACTCCTCACACCCAGCATTCCTTTCACTCTTACTTGCTTTAGGACAGTAGAAGAATCTTGAAGCTCCACCTTTGTCACCTCTATTACTTGGACTATTGGGCTTATTATCTTTAATAAAGCCTTCTACTTTATACTGTTTATCCTTGTAATTATAAGTTTTACCACCTTTACTAACCCCACTCTGTTCATCTAACATTTTACCAGCTTCTTCATCTAATATTATATTAGCAGGGAATCTACCTTGTTTATCTTCACCCATACCACCAGCAGTTGTTGTTTCTTCACTTTGATATGCTCTTGATGTTTTTCCACTTGGTCTTGCTTTCATTTCTTCTGTTCCCACTCTACACCCATCTATATTTATACCACCAGTTCCCCATTTAAGTACATTCTTAGCTACTGTTTTCTCTGATAAAGGTTTTCTTGCTACTACTATGGGTTCGTGTGCTGGTTTAAGAGCAGTTCCCCAACCTTCCCATTCGGAAGTTCCTTTGGTGTATTTACCTTTTTCACCACAAGGAACTTGGCTATCTCTTTGTTCTGTTTTATTACTTTTTGCTACAAAATCTGGTCTTTCATAAGGTATTCTCTCATTACCTTGTAACTTATCAACTGCCTTGCCTATGTTATGGCTCTTTGGAAATCCTGAACCATAAAGCCACATAATCTGGTCTCTTATTTCAAATCCTGCATCTTCAATACCACTTGCCATTCTATGATACATTCTACTGGAGTTAGAAGCTAATAGGTGTCCACCAGGCTTTAAAACTCTTAAACATTCTTTAGCCCATTCATAACACCAGTTTTGGTAGTCTCTTATAGCTTTATTACTCCTATCATATACACCAGCATAAGCCGCAGGAGAATTGATACCACCAACTACTTCTGAACCATCACTTCTTTTACCTCTTTTTGTTTTAGCTTTTAATATTTCTTCTCCTTTATAACCTGGTTCAAAAGTATCCCAAGCCTTTCCCATAAACCCAATACCATAAGGTGGGTCTGTTACAATACTATCTACTGAGTTTTCTTCTAACTCTTTCATTTTTTCTATACAATCACCTTGTATTAAATCATTTTTCATAATAAAAATTAAATAATATTTTAGCTTTTCTTTCTTTCCATAATAATTTATCTTTTAAAAAATTATCTTTACTATAAACACGATTATAGTCATCATCTGGTTTTATCTTTTCATTTACCATAGGATTATTATGTATAAGTTTTGAAGTAAATTCATATTTGAATCTATCTAATAATTTAGCTCTTAAAATTAATTCATCATCACAAAAACAATGATAATATCCTGTGTGAAATATCTCTCCCCCTATCATATCTATCATCTTTCGGTGAATCATAAAATGTGGAGCATGAGAATCATTGTGAGTTCCATCATTAATACCTACTAAACCAATACCATCTGGAAATTTTTTCATAGCTTTAAGAGCATTTTTTAACATATCTTTATCTGGTTCTGTATCATCTCCAAGAAAAACTATTAAATCATATTTAGTTTTCTTTAGTAGTTTTTTAACCATTTTTGCTACACCAATACGTTCTTTATCTTCTTCTGCTATAATCTCAAAATTATCTCCCTTAAGTTTTGAAATACATTTTTCAAAACCTTCTGGTCTTATATATGGAATTATTATTGATAACTTATTATTTACTGTCATATAATCTCTTATAAGCATCCCAACCGAAAGGAAATTTGTAGGGATTAACCTAAATTGGGATGCTTGTAAGAAATGACAAACCCATGCATTTGCCATCTCCTCCACCAGATAATCGTAAAGGCATGTAAAAAATATACGTATTATCTAGTATCTATAATTTTAATATTGCTTCTTCAAAGATAACTTCTATGTCATCTTGATATTTTTTAATGTCTATATTAAAATCTCTACGCTTTTTAAATTGATACCATCTTAATTTATTTTTCGCGTTGATAAGGTCATCACGATAAGTATAAAGATTTATTAATGTTTTTGTTTTTTCTTTCATAATATTTTATTTAATTATTAAAAGGGTATTTCATCCACATTAACTGATTCTATTTCTTCACTTTCTTTCTTTTGATAAACTCCATTCATCACTAAATCTGTATAAGCTGGTAATACCTGTTTAATATCTTGTAAATCCTTACCTGCTTGAATTAAAGCACAGACCAAACCATGTCTCACCTTACCTAAAGCTATCTTATCCCAGTCAGGAGTTTCATTTCTTACCTTCTGTTTTTGATGAACTATGTTTTCTGATGAATACTGTATATCATCTGCTGAGTCAAACATTAAAATGTTATGAGATGTAATTGTTTTACCAGCTTTATTAGTCCAGTCATTGTCTTTATAACATATTCCTATCTTAGAACCTGTTTTAAGTTCTTGTGATTTAAAATCTTGATGAGCTCTTGTTTCAGAACCATCTTGTTTAGTTTTCCAAAAGCTATAGGTTCTATTATCATCACCTTTAACTTTAATTTGTTTTTCTAGGTCAGTTATCTCCTGGATAACAATGACTTTTTTTTCTAAATCCATAATTTTATTCCTTTCTATTTAATTATTATCTAATTTTTCTTGTAATCTTAACTTTTTTAACTTTTCGTATGCTTTTTTACCAGCTTTTTTCTGTATAGCATTCCATCTCTCTCTATGCTCATCTCTCCATTTATAAACTGCAACTTTATGTTGTTGTTTATATTTTTTGTTAGTAGCATATCTGTGTTTAGAATAACAAGCTAAACATTTTCCTTTAGCATAATATAATCTATTACTTGTTCCACAACTAATACATTTTTTATGCCATTTATTCCATTTTTCCATAGTTTTATACCTTTCTACTTAATTAAATTCTATCCCAACAAGTCCACTGATGTCCTTGTCCTTCATTTATCATATTGTTTGCAAAAGTTACACTACAATGAAAGTCAAATGCACAGTTATCACTTACCTCAGGATGCCAGATATTAGAAATCTGCATAAATCCTCTATCGTATGATGTTCCATTACTATGCACATTTACTCCTACAGCAAACTGATTTAAGCCTGACTCACATTTTGCTAAGTTATAAAGAATATTTACATTCTCACCACCTGTTATATCATTAATTTGTTGCCAAATAGATATTGCAGGTTCTTCTTTTGGAGCTGTTAAAATAGCTATAGTTTCATCTACCCTACTTTGAATACTTCTTTCCCATAAGTTAGATATACCTATAATAACTGCTGTTAGTAATAATGAAATTATTATTACTTTTATTTTCCATAACTTTTTTCTCCTTTTTGTTAGTTTTTTTGCGTAAGATTTATTATATCTTACATTTTTACTTTTAAACATATTTTTATTTTTATTTTTATTAAGTTCTTAATTTATCTTCTTGTATTTCTCTAAATGTAGGTTCATGATGTTGATGTACAACTGGTTCATTTTTTACTTCATTACTCAATTCTATAGTAGCTCTTGCTGCTTGAACTTCAGGTGGTAGCTTAAAAAAATACTCTGGTCTATTACTTTTCTTTATTTCTTTTGGTTCTATATCTTGATAATCACAACTATCGCATTCCCACTCACCTGTTTCTTGCCAACCCTTATCATCATTTCCAACATATACTTGGCGAAATTCTCCTTTTTCATGGCAGGATGGACAATCCACCCCTTTGTTATAATTTTCTTCTAATGTTTTTAACATAGTTTTATTCCTTTCTAATTAATTATTCTTATTAAATTATATATTAAATTACATAATATGTCAACTTTTCTAATTTAATTTTTAAATATGCCGACCTTTAGCTCTCTAAAAACTGAATAGGATTTTAATTATTAGCTAATAATTCTATTTACTTAATTGTAAGTCAACTCTTTTTCTCATTTTTTTCTAAAAATAATTTGTCCAAAATCTTAACTTTGATTGCTTTTATGGATTTTTCTGTTATATCTTGAGCCCGACTACCCATACCGAGCATTTTACTATCAATACTTGGCAGGACAGTAACTGTCTTATCAATATCGTTACCATATATAGTTTCTCGTCCAAAACCAAGTGCATCTATTTCTTTTTCATAATCTCTAATGCCATACCTATCATTATAGTTAAATGTTTTTGAGTGTAGCTTTTGTGCTATTTCTCTGGCTAACTCATAAACAGCAATGGAGTTTAGATTGGCTGTTGCCTCATAGTAATTCGCTCTGTGAAAGTATTTAGTCTTTTTTGGTTTTAATCCTAAATCTTTTAAATTGTAGCCAAATACTTTAGCAAGTTTTTTAGCAAACTTTGGGTCAACCATTGCTCGTGAATGTTCTTCCATTTCCTTTAGTGCTTTAGTTTTTTTCATATATTTTTCCCTTTCTATATCCTATTCAGTTTTCAAAGAACTATTTTATAAAGTCTTCTAAGGGTTGAACGAGAATTATATAATTATTTAATTAGTTAATTTTTTCTAATTCTAAATCTCCTTTTTTATTTTCTACATAATCCCAACATTCATCATTAGGAAAGATAATTGTTTTATTTTTATCTTTTTCTATGGAAGTAAAATATTCTCCACCTATTTCCTTAAAAGTATTTCCTTCACTATCTATTGATAATAATATTTCGTTATTTTGTGGTTGAGTTTTTAATAACTCAATAAGTTCTTTTATTTTCATATACTTGTTTCCTTTCTATATCTCATTCAACTTTTAGAAAACTTTATTTATAAAGCTCTCTAAACTTTAAGTAGGATTTTTATTTAATTATTTATTTACTATATTTTTCACAAGCTACTTTTTTAATTAAAGCTTGTAATTTTTCTACTGTTATTTTTACTTCTTCACTTGTTTTATCATTTGGTGTCCAACATAACCATTTTAAATAATCAGTATAATCTAACCACTTTTCTAAATATTCTTTTTTACTTATTTTAGTTTCCATATATTTATTTCCTTTCTTAAATCCTACTTAAGGTTTAGAAAACTTTATTTTTAAGTTCTCTTTTTTATAATTGTCAATGTTCTGCACCTTACCTATCCTTTCACCCTTGCTTGTATTTATATATACATTATATATTATATTAGAAAATAAGTCAAGCATCTAATTAGAAAATCTTGTAAAATAATAAGAATAACCCCATTTTATAAGGGTTATTCGTTAAAAATAGCTTTAATGTTTTTATACTATTTTAAGTAATTAAATTATAAAAAATATAGTTTTTTCTAATGCCTGTGGATAACTTTTCCTGGGAGACCTCCCCAGAATACTTGTAAAATAATTTTAGGTATGATAGAATTAAGCTATGATAAAAAAAATACTCCAACAATTAATTTATAAACTTTCAACAAAAAATCTTTGTAAAGATTCATCTGACCTGTTTCATTTTTTATCATTATTATTTGGAACAGGTAATAAATTTGCTCATAAGCTAAAGTTTATAAATTGTTGGATGATTTAGATGAATCTTTATAAGGGTTTTTTTTATTATTAAAAATATATTAACAGAACCTTGAATTGGGGAGAACAAGTAAAAAGCTCCATTAAATAAAAGTTTTGGTTCAGGTTCAAATGCGAAAGCTCGGAAAATGGTTTACTCTTTATCACCGAGCCATTTAATTTGTATCGGAGCCAAAAAAATTATCAAAAAAATGGTATGGGGATACTTCATTACTTGATAAATAGTTAATATCATAATCACTAATCAATTACCATTTATATATTAAATAGGTAAAAGAGAGCTTTTTGTCTTAAAAGTTGATTTGGAAAACTTGTATAAAATTATTAGATGTGTTATAATTACTAGGTATGGTAAAAATAAGTTACCTACATTAATTAAGTTTTAGCTAAATAAATATTATTTGGTAATTTTGCTTGTAGCCTATGAAAAATATTAAACAAGTATCAATAAACAAAATAGTTCCTTATAAAAATAATGCTAAAAAGCATCTTAGAAAACAAATAGAACAAGTAGCAAATAGCATAAAAGAATTTGGTTTTAATCAACCAATAGTGGTAGATAAAAATAATATAATAATAGTTGGACATGGAAGATTAGAAGCAAGTAAATTATTAGAGCTAAAAGAAGTACCTGTATTACAGATAGACTTATCAGAAGAACAAGCAAAAGCATACCGATTAGCCGATAATAAGCTGAATGAATCTGATTGGGATATAGATTTAGTTGTTGAGGAATTAAAAGAATTATCAGAACCTATGTTAGACCTTACTGGCTTTGATAAGGATTTGATACTAGAACCTGAAGAAAAAGACGATATTATACCTGAAGATGTACCTGCACAGGCAGAATTAGGCGATATATACCAGCTGGGCAATCACAGAATAATGTGTGGTGATAGCACTAATGTAGAATCTGTAGAGCAGTTAATGGATGGTAAGAAAGCTGATATGAGTTTTACCAGTCCACCTTACAATGTAGGACACAACCTAGGATATGACGATAAGGATAGCAAGTATGTCAACAGTGATGATAATTTAGATAACTATGTTGATTTGATTGTTAAAAGCACCACATTGTCATTGGAGCATTCAAAAGAAGTTTTTGTAAATATACAGTTAGTCGCTAACAACAAAAAAGAAGTATTGATTTGGTTAGCAGAGTTATCAGAAAGTTTTAAGGATATATTCTTTTGGAAGAAATTACAGGTAGAACCAGCTATGGCGAGTAATGTTGTAAACTCACAAGTGGAATTGATTGTATTATTTGGTAAGGATAACAATAGTCGTGCTTGGGGTAATAAGAAATGGAGAGGTAATTTTAGTAATAGCATTGAAACAAAGTCGGCAAGTGGCGAGAATAAGAATGCTAAAATACATAATGCAACATACCCAGTAGATTTACCATTAAAGTTTATTACACAGGGTTATGAAGAAAACAGTTTGATATTAGACTTATTTATAGGAACAGGAACGACACTAATAGCAGCAGAGAAAACAGGAAGGATATGCTATGGAATGGAACTAGACCCAAAGTATGTAGATGTTATAATAAAAAGGTGGGAAGATTATACAGGAAATAAAGTTAAAAAATTATGAAATTAGATGAAAACACTGTCAGAAAATTAGAACAAGCATTTGCTATTGATTGCACAGTAACAGAAGCGTGTTTATTTGCTAACATTAGTAGAGATACATATTATAGATGGATAAAAGAAAATAAAAAATTATCTGACAAATTTGAAAGGTTGAGAGCAAGACCAATCCTTAAAGCAAGACAAGAAGTAGTTAAAGGATTAGTAAACTATCATAATTCTATGGATTACCTTAAAAGAAAAAGGAAATTAGAATTTTCAGAAAGGTTAGAACACACTGGGGAAGATGGAAAAAATATTCAAATTATTTTAGCAAAAGAAGTACAAGAAAAATATGATTTTAACCAGAGCCCAGAAAATAATAGCAAAGGATAAACACAGATTTAGAGTTATAAATTGTGGTAGAAGATTTGGGAAAACAACTCTTTCCATAGAGGAGATAAAAGGTAGAGCCCTTTATATCCCTTCAAGGATAGCTTATATAGCTCCCACTTATCCTCAAGCAAGAGATATTGCTTGGCAAATGTTAAAGAATGAATTAAAACCTATTATAAAAAACATCAATGAGTCTAGATTAGAATTAGTAGTACATACACAATCAGGAAAAGAAGAATCAATAATCCAACTTAGAGGTTGGGAGAACATTGAATCCTTAAGAGGACAAAGATTAGATTTCATAGTCATAGACGAAGTAGCTATGATGAGAAACTTCTGGTTAAACTGGGAAGAAATAATTAGACCAACCCTTACTGATACTAAGGGAGATGTAATGTTTATATCTACTCCCAAAGGATTTAATCACTTCTATGACCTTTACAACAAAGAAGCTGAAGATAAAGATTATAAGAGTTTTCACTTTACTAGTTATGACAATCCTCATCTCCCAAAAGAAGAATTAGATAAAGCTAAAAAGGAATTACCTGAAGATAGATTTGCCCAGGAGTATATGGCAGACTTTAGAAAGACTGAAGGACTTGTCTATAAAGAATTTAGCAGACTAAACCATACTTATACAAAGTTCTTGGTTAAAGAAATAAAAGATGTAATAATAGGATTAGACTTTGGCTATACTAATCCTTCAGCAATAATAAAAATAGTAGTAGATAAAAATGATAACTTCTGGATTGAAGATGAATGGTATAAAAATAAACAAACCAACGAACAGATAGCCGAAATAGTAAATAGATTTGAACCGAATATAGTTTATCCTGACCCAGCTAGTCCTGATAGAATAGCAGAACTTGCTACTAAGGGAATAAACATTAGAGATGTAAACAAAGGTAAAGATTCTGTCATCAATGGAATTAATAAAGTTAGGGAATTATTAAAAACCAATAGATTAAAAATAAATAAAAAATGTGTTAATACAATCTGGGAGTTTGAAAGTTATTGCTATCCTGATGACAGGAGAAAAAGAACTGAGAATGAAATTCCTTTGAAAGAGAATGACCATGCTATGGATGCAATCAGATATGCCCTTATGAGTTATGTTCCTACCAGAACAAAACCTTTACCAATTAAACAATTTAAACCTGACTTTAAAAAGATAAGTTATCTAAGATATTAAATATATGTTATTAGACCTAAATTTAAGTAAAGAACGTTCCAAAGCTAGTTATAGTCCTGGAGCTGAAGAAAGAAATGCTATCAAGTTTATCTTGGAACATTTTACAATTAGTAATGTAATAAGAGAATCTACCTATGAAGAATTTAATGGACTATCACTTATTGAACGTCAAAGAAAAGACCAGAGGACTTTTAATGTTTATCAGGATACTCCTACTGGAGATAATTCTTGGAAGTCTAACGCAGTAAGACCTATTGAAAGAAATAGAATCATTAGTATTGCTGCTCATTTAGCAGGAACTTTAATATCTCCCAAGGTCTTTGCTCAGAATGATAATGATGAAGAAGATAAGGAAGCAGCTGACGTAATGAGAGATTTAATGGAATGGAGAGGAGACCAAGCTGATTACTCTAAGACATTTCTTTATTCAGTTATAGGAGCTTTAGTTAATCCAGCAGTAATCGTTCATACCGAATATGCTAATGTTAATCGTAAAATAAAAGAAATCAAAGACAATGGCTCTTGGACTGAGAAAGAAATAACAGATGAAATCTTTAGTGGATTCCAAGATACCCTTGTTCCAGTGGATGAACTTTATATTGCTAATATCTATCAACAAGAAATTCAAAAGCAAGAGTTTTTAATCTGGAGAAGAATTCTAGATTATGGAACAGCTGAAGCTAAGTATGGAACTAAAGAAAACTTTGAATATATCAAACCAGGAGTTCAGAATCTTTTAGCAGGAGATTATATGTATGAGCAAGAAGATAAAGACTTGGATAATAGACTTGTAGAAGAAATTATCTTTTACCATAGAGGAAAAGATTTACAATTAACTTTAGTAAATGGAGTTTTATTATGTAAACCAGACCAACCTAATCCACGTAAAGATAAGATGTATCCCTTTGCTAAAACAGGTTATGAAATAGTTGATGAAGGTCAATTCTTTTACTACAAGAGTTTAGCTAATAAACTAGCTAATGATGGAGAAGTAGTAAATACTTTATACAGAATGATAATTGATGGAACATTCTTACAACTAATGCCACCTACTGCAATCTTTGGAGATGAAGAAGTAAATTCAAATATAATAATGCCAGGAGTTATTACTTCCTTTGGTAAAGACACTAAGATGGAAAAGATAGATGTAGGTTCAAACTTGGGAACTGGATTAAATGTATTACAGAAAGTAGAAAACTCTATATCTGAAAGTTCACAAGATATAATGCAGGCAGGTATGTCTTCTACTAAATCTGGAACAACAGCATTTGAAGTATCTAGATTAGAACAGAATGCAAGAATTATGCTTGGGCTATTTGGACAGATGATTGGCTTTTTAGTAAAAGACTTAGGACAATTATTTTTAGATGACATCCTTCAATTCATGACAGTAGGTGAAGTGGGAGATATAACAACTGAAGAAGGTATATTAAAGTTTAGAAACATTTTAATTCCAGAGAAAATGGTAGAAGGTAAAGCTGTTACTCGTACTATAGACTTTGATATGGAATTACCAGATGAAGTTACTGAAGAAGAAACTATGGAGATAAGTAAAAATATTATGAAAAGTGAAGGAGGGTTTGAAACTGATAAAGAAATATATAAAGTTAATCCAACCTTTTTTAGAAACTTAAAATATAAAGTAAGAGTAGCACCAGATGCTGCTACACCTCAAAGTGATAATGTTAAAAAAGCATTAGCACTAGAGTTATATGATAGAGCAATAGCTAATCCTTTAGCTGACCAAGAAGCAATATTTAGAGACCTTTTACTTGGAAGTTATGATTCAACAAGAAATGATACAGACAAATATATTAAAGAAAAGGAACAGCAACTAGATAAATTAATTGGAGCTAAACCTTCAATGTCAGATACAATGACACCACCACCACGAAGAAGTCCAGTGGGAGCTGTATCTCAAGCAGAAAGATTAACAACATAATAATAAAACACCTATGAATAGAATAAAAGTTAAAATACAGAATTGGTTACTTAAAAATTTATTTAACGCAATTAGCGAAGATGATATTCTCAAATATGAGAAAGGAAAGTTTCTTCTTAGAGGAACACTTTTAGATACGAGAGCAACAGGAAACTTTGTTAGTCAAGCTAATAGTATATTACGTTCACAATTATGGAAGCATCTTACTGATGATATAAAATATATTTCTAATCAAAGGATGTATGAGAAAAGTACAACCATTGATGATGTAATATTTGGTAAAGCTATGCTTTATAATTTAGATATACTAGAACGCAAGTTAGAGCGTTTAAGTAAATTAAAATAATTAATTCGTGGGGTTGAGTATACCCCTTAATCAAAACACTATGTCAAATGAAAAAAAGATGGAGAAAAAAGAAAACGTTCAGAATGCTCCTACTGAACAAGAGGAGAATAAAAAAGACGTTCAACCTGCTCCAGTTGAGCAAAGCGAGGAATCTAAACCTGAAGTTGATTACGTAGCTGAACTAGGTATAGCTAAGTCTAAACTAGAGAAAGCTGGTAACACAATTGAAAAAATAAAGAAAGAAAACAAAGAGTTAAAGAATGATGATGATGATGATGAGTATATTGATTATCAAGAAGAAATTAATAAACAAGTAGCTAAAAAGATGGACAGTGTAAGAGCTGATTTATCTGAAGATACTATTGAATCTACATTAGAAGATTTAACAGTTAATGTAGATGAAAGAGCTTTAATCAAACATCATTACGATAACTCTTTACAAAAAACTGGCTTTTCCCGCCAGGCAATTATGCAAGACTTATTGAATGCAAAACTACTTGCTAACAGGAAAACTCTTTCAAAAGAAAATTCAGAATTAAAAGCTGCATTATCTGCGAAAGAATCTACTGGTAATTCAAGTAGAGGAGCTAATTTAGATAAAGCTAATATTGATAAACCAATAAAACCTATATCTGATATGACAAGAGATGAGCATAAAGCATACTGGGAAAGTTTTAAAAAATAATTGAAGATTTTATAATTTAAAATTTTCATTAGGAAAATCAGAAATATGGCAATAAGTACAGGAACAATTACAAAAGCAGATGTTGTAGTATTTGAACCAGAGATATGGGAAGGTGCTGTTAATGATTTCTATAGAGCAAAGTTAATTGCAGGTAATTTCTTTTGGGATTTATCTTCTGCAGTAGACCAAGGTGGTGACCAAATTAATATTCCAAATATTGCACAAATGACAGCGAATACTAAAACAAATGGTGCAGAAGTAACTTTAAATTCAGAGGTAGAAACTGATATTAATTTAGTAATTAATAGATGGCAAGAAGTTTCCTTCTTAATTGAAGACTTTGAATCAAGACAAGTTGCTGCAGTATATGACTTACAAGAGAAATTTGCTAGAAACGCTGGGTACACAGCTGCTGCTAAATTAGAAGATGCACTAATCGCATTATTTAGTGGGTTTACCCAAATTGTTGGAGCATCTGATGCAACATTAGTAGATTCTGATATTAGAAAAGCAATTCAATATCTAGATGATGCTGATGCTCCACAGGAAGACAGAGCATTCTTTTTATGCCCTGCAACAATGTGGGATGACATCATGGCTATTGATAAGTTTGTATTAGCAAACGAATCAGGTGGTCGTGGTCCAGTAACCTCAGGTCCAGTTGGTATGTTATATGGATATAAAGTTTATGTAACTTCAAGATGTTCTGATGGTGATGGTGGTGTTCAAGCATTTGCTCACAAAGATGCATTAGTATATGCGTCTAGTAGAGTCAGAGTACAGTCAAACTATGTTCCACAACGTTTAGGTACTTTAGTTACCGCAGACGTTATGTATGGCACTTTAGAAAACAGAGACACATCAGGAGTATGGATAAAAGCTGCTGCTTAGTAGTTTTATTCTGTGGGTTATCTATTAATCCACAGAGCTAAGATTATTAACCAAAAACCTATGGGAGTAAGAATAAATATCACAAAAAAAGAAAGATTGTTCATTCACAAAGATGGTCGTGTTGAAGTTCTAAGTAGTACAGATAAATCAAAACCTAAAAAGAAGAAAGAGAAAAAAGATGAAAGTATATAATATTACAGGGTGTCATTTTTCTTGTGCTTATGTTAGACAACTTCTCCCTATGTGGGAGAATGGCTATAATGGTAATTTTATTGGATTAAATACACCTAGAAAAGATATGAAGACAATCACTCAAGAAGCAATAGATTCAGACATAATAGTATTTCATAGACCAGAACTAGGTACATATTGGAAGGTAGCTGACATTCTTAAGGGGATGGGGAAAAAAATAGTATTTGATAATGATGATACATTTAAACTTCACAAAGGACATCCTTTTTATAAGATGCATATTGGTATGAAATTAATGGACAAATTTAATAGAAATTATGATATGATAAATTATCAAACAAATAGTTTCATTAGAGCTGCAGACTTAGTAACTACTACTACAAAGACATTAGCTAAAGAGTATAAGGAATTAAATTCTAATGTAGTGATATTACCAAACTGTGTTAATCTAGATGATTGGGAAGAACCATTAAGACATGAAGATAATATAGTAAGAATAGGTATATCAGGTTCAACTGCATATACTTATGATTTTAAGAACATTAAAAATTATATCAAAGAATTAGATGAAAGGGATGATGTTCAATTTATACTATTTGGACTTGATGATAAAGAAGATAGAAAAAAATATCCAAAGGTAACTAAGATTCTTGAAGATGAATATGCATTTTGGGATACATTAAAAAATAAAGAACACATGCATTGGGTTGATAGGTCTAAGTATAATGAAACATTAAATAATTTAAAGTTAGATATAATGCTTATTCCAAGACAAGAATGTTATTTTAACAGATGTAAATCAAACGTTAAATTTTTAGAAGCAGCAATGTGTGAGATACCAGTAGTAGCAAGTAGTTTTACAGATGGTCCTTACGAAGAACTAGATGGGAAGAATGGTATTAAAATAAAAGATAAAACAAAATGGAAAGAGATAGTTGATGACCTTATTAAGAATAAAGAAAAGAGAAGGGCGATAGGCAAAGAAGCAAAACGATATGTTCTTAATAATTATGATATTAAAGACCATGCATATAAATGGGAAGAAGTATATAAAACCTTATGAAAAAAGTATTATTAGCAATTCCAACTAGTGGTAATTTAGATTATAGAATAGTTGAATTTATGCTAGATATGTATAACCAAAAGAAATATAAAGTAACTATACATATTTCAAAGCTAGTAGGAATTGAAGCAAATAGAAATCAAATAGTTAAAGCACTTTTAAATTCAACTTGTGATTACCTACTTATGGTAGATACAGATAATCCCCCCCTGGATAATCCTTTAGATTTAATAAAAGAAGATAAAGATATTATAGGATTACCCACTCCAATTAATATGAGTTGTATTAGAGGAATGAGTTTCTTCAAATATAATATCTATAAAGATGATAAACAATTAAAAGATGGTGAAGGATTACAAAAGGTAGATGCGGTAGGAACTGGTTGTATACTTATTAAAAGAGAGGTATTTGAAAAATTGGGAGATAATCCTTTTACTCCAGAGAGATATGAAGATGATAGAATAAAAGTAGGAGAAGATATAATGTTCTGTAGAAGGGTAAAGAAAGCAGGAATAGATATATGGACACATTGGGATTATAAGTGTCATCATTATAAGGAGATAGATTTAACTACATTACCAGTAGAAATATTTAATAAACTAATATAAAACTTATGTTTAAAATTGAAGACATCACACCTACACGCGAAGTAGAATTACAAAACGCAAAGTTACACAAATTGTTAGAAGAAAAAGTAAAGTTAGTAAATGAAGGTAAAGGTTATCAAAAAAAAGTAGAGGAACTACAAAAGAAACAAAGAAAGGTTGGACTTAAATTAAATAAGGTAAAAGAAAAGGTTTTGCCTTTAATAGCAGAAGAATCAACAAAGTTAGACATTGGACAATTTGAAGCACCTATGAATGTTAATATTATAGATGGTAAATCTATTCTAACAATAGTAGATAGAGTAGAAGATTTTAAAAAAAGACTTTTAGAAAAATTAGAAGAAGATAATAAAAAAGATGCCAAAGAAACAGAAACAGAGTAAATACTACGAACAGTATTTTCAAATATTCACGTACTTTAACAACCTTTGGAATAAAATTATTCGTAAGCATGTTTTTAAAGTTAAGGTTGAAAATCAACCTAAAGTTCAAGATGTTAAGATTACTAATCCACAAGCTCCCCAGTCTTCATTAAAGGTTTCTAACTTTGAACAAGTTGAACAAGCATTGAATAAAAATGTAATTGACATTATAAAATTCCTAGAAAAGAAAGTTGAGCCAACTGATAATTCAGATATTCTTAAAAGTTTAAAAGGTATTAGAAAAGAATTGAAGGTAAAAGATTTAACACCAAATGTAATTAAACGATTAGAGGATGTTAAAAAAGCTATAAGCAAGTTAGATATTAAATTTGACTTAAGTGGTTTAGAAAAGCGTTTAGATGTATCACAGGGCTTATTAGAGAGCTTAAAGAACTACACAGAGTATGATGAGTGGAAGGTAAAGATAAATGGTAAGCAAATGGAAGAACTTGTCAATGCTATGGGTAAGCAATGGATTAGTGCTAGTGGCACAGGAATAATTAAAGATGGTAGTGGGAATCCTTATAGCTCAACTAATAAATTACCAGTAGAAGCTACTTTAGAAATAGGAGATATAGAAATTGGTGCAGTAGAACTTAAAGATGGTGATAGTGATACCAGAGCAGATATTGAAAGTGATGGAACTAAAAATGCTTTATTCGTTCAAGCTAATAATGATAGTTTAGGAGTACAACAGGTTCAATCTAATTCATCTAATATAGCAACAGAAACTACCTTAGGTTTAATAAAAGATACAGATGGAATTAAGCAGATTACAGATGCAGTTACAGTTGAACAAGCTACTGCAGCAAGTTTAAAAGCACTTGTTAATCCAAATTTTTTAGTTTTTAATGATACTGAAACTATCTCAGTAGATTTAGAACCTTCAGGTAGTGCAGTTCAAATATTTGATGGCACA
>Ga0080013_1001380_pt1 | contig 32535 bp, 30 predicted proteins | sample ETNvirenome_6_85_FD_69236 | JGI IMG/M metagenome (GOLD analysis project Ga0080013, IMG submission 69236) | Marine viral communities from the Pacific Ocean - ETNP_6_85 (SPADES assembly) (version 2) | ecosystem: Environmental > Aquatic > Marine > Oceanic | place: Pacific Ocean | collected 2013-06-19
ACCGAAGTCAGGGCAAAGATCGAAAAAAGCCGCTTTGGGACACAAGGAAGAGAGTGCTCTTTTAAGATTATTTGGGGTGGTGAAGATATTTTCATTATGGACAAAGAAAGCTGGTTTGAAGCAGTTAAATCTTCAGAGTATTTAACAAATGCCGGCGCTTGGTTTACACTACACTATAAAGACGGGAAAACAGTTAAGTTTCAGACAAAACAGTGGAATGAAAAACTTGAAGATAAAAAGTTCTATAATAGAGTTATAGAATTAATGGAACAAGAGATTGTTCTTAAATTTGATAAACGTGAAGGCAAAGCAGCAGATTTTTATGATGTTGACAATACTGAGCCGGAACAATATCCATGAAAAAAGATAAGATCATTAAAAAATTTCAAGAAGAGTTTGTTTTAAGCAAAAAATATAAATATGACTTTGATAAAGATGTCTGTGGCAAGACTATCGAGGTAATGGTGCCACAAGATCATGCCAAGCGCATCAGGCTTAAGCTGCCTCGTTGGTGGCGTGAATATAGAACAATCGTGAAATTTCACGAAGAATCAAACAAAGAGGATGACGAATAATGTCGACAAAAAAGAGAAAAAACAATTCAGCATTTACAAGCAAAAAGACTCGCCAAGGCAGTGGCCAATGGACGAAGTTTCCACACAACAAAAGATCAAAATTATACAAAAAGAAGTACCGCGGCCAAGGAAAATAAATAGACTATTTATTGTATGGCAAAACAATTATTTTGGGCAAACGGCGATCCTTCATTTATAACGAAAAAAGGTTTTAACAATATCACAACTCCAGCAATTGCTGATTTTGAAAACGGTACCGGCGCAGGCGAGATTATAAAACTTGGCGGAATTGGTTATCACGCGACTCCTGGCGCTACTTTACCCGGGGCATGCTATTGGCTTTACCAAAGCGGCCACACCACTGCGGGCAACGATTATCCGAATGCGCCCACATGGTGGCAAACAGATTCAGATGATCCAAATTTTGGCGGAAATGATATTATAGCTATAGCCATGGGTACAGTTCCAGTCATCGACGGCATGTTGATCAGAGGAATTGCGAGAATTCCCGACGCCTATGTGAACGGAACGCCGGTGCTTGGCAAGGAAATATTTATTTCCGAATCGGACCACAAAATAGATTTTACGGCGCCGTCCCCCCCCTCTGAATTTGTAAGAGTTATTGGTTATTGTCTAGATAAGAACGACGATGGCGATGTGCTTATTCATTTTGATCCGGATCGCACTTGGCTGGGTCACAGCGCGCTTGCCGGCATTGACGACCAGACATCTAGCAATGATGATCAGATAACAATTAAAGACACAGAAGTTGTAATTAACGAAGATAGTGATGATCTGGACTTTCGTGTTGAAACTAACGCTACTGCAACTGCCCTTGTCGTTGATGGTGGCGGCGATTTAGTAAAAATTGATGCAGCACAAGCCCTTCACCTTAAGGACTTGGGCGGCGCGGCCAATACGCCGGCAAGTGGGTATGGTGTCATGTATGTTAACGGCGACACGCCGTATTTTAAAACCGATGGTGGAGTAGCCACCAGCATGATCGGCGGCGGATCCGCAGATATTAGCGGTACCCCGGCAGATAATCAAATCTCTGTGTGGACTGATGCTGATACACTAGAAGGTACAAGCAACCTTACTTTTGATACTACAAAAAGTTTAAATGTCATAACAACTCCCGCAATTGGTAATTTTAGCGATGATACTGGCGAAGGAGAAGTTATAAATTTTGGATCAGGCACGACTGTAGCAGGAAAACTTTATTATTTACACACCACCGGTGCGTGGACGGCCGTTGATGCTGATGCTGTTGCAACTGGCGCAGATCAGCTTTTAGCTATAGCACTTGGCACCGCCCCTTCAACCCATGGGATGTTAATTAAGGGAATCGCAAGAATTGATACTGCTAATACTAATGGAACTCCGGTCGTGGGTAAGCCCGTGTATGTTTCAACAACTGTTGCTGAGTTTGATTTTACTGCCCCATCAGGAAGTGGAGATTTTGTAAGAATTGTTGGTTATTGTCTTGCAACAACCGGCGGCGACATTCTTATAATATTTAGCCCAAGTACGGATTGGATTGAGATAAGTTAATGGCGACAGCATCAAAGGTAATAGGTGTCGCCGCCGCCTCTATTTCGAAAATTGATGGGGTTGCAAAAGCCTCTATTTCGAAATTTGTTGGTGTAGAAATGGTGCCGCCATTTGTCCCGGGATCCGCAACAGATGATAATGCAGCTGATCTTACACTTTGGCTTGATGCCGATGATAGTGCTCAATTTACTACCAGCGGAGGTACAACAAGCCAAGCAACAAGAGCATATTATAAAATGACGGATGGTTCTGGAACATCAGTGACAGATAGCTCTGATACCGGAAATAGCAGAAATGCAACACTCACCAATGCAACATGGGATAGTACCAACAAGGCTTTAGGCAGCTATTCTGTTAGTCTAAACGGCACTAGCGCTTTTATTGATGCTACGGCCGTCGTAGCAGATATATATAATACAAGCTGGACTATATCTTTTTGGTACAAATCATCTGCAACGGGCGCAGACAAAGAACTGTTTAGTTGGACCGCTACAAACGGCACAACCAAGAAGGTTATTCTAGAGTGGGATGATTCTGAAAGCGCATTGCGTTTTGTAACTCATTTTCTTGGCTTCATTAATTGGCCTTTGAATACCAATATAGTTACAAGAAAAAATGTACAAGATAATGCGTGGCACCACATCGCGGTAACTTATGACGGCACAGATATTATCACATACGTCGATGGCCAAGTAGACGTATATTATGATACTTTTAGTGATTATATGCCGGCTATAGCATCAAGTGATAAATTGTATTTTGGCAGATATGATTCGAATTATTTAGCTGCCAATTATGATGAAACTGGAATTTGGAATCAGGCACTTACGTTGACACAAGTACAAGAGTTATATAATGGCGGCGCACCTATGAGCGATGTCGACATTGTTAAAGATGAAAAGCTTATTTCTCAATGGAGCGACAAGTCCGGAAACGATTATCACTTTACGCAATCTACAACAGCCCAAAAGCCTAGGCTTGCTCCTGCTGCAGCAGGCATTAATTCAAAGCCAGTTGTTCGTTTTACGGAGGATGCCAATGATACAATGACAGCCGCTGCAACTCTTGCAAATATAATAAGCGCCGACGCATATACTGTTTTTATAATTTTTAAAGGCAGGTATGTAACAAATGCAATTGACAACGCTAACATCCGTGCCCAACATCCTATAATAGCTGAAACCAATGGTAAGTGGGGCGTACATTGGGGGTACGCTGCAAATGCTACGACCGAGCGCCATATTAATGGTTGGCATCGTGATTCTGATAGCAATGAATCTTTGGGCCTCCCGGTTGGCGCTAAAACTGCTATTGCAACATATTCATCGCCACACGTTGCTACATTTTATATGAAAAGCTCCAGCGGAACCCAATACATGTATTTAGATGGAAACACAACTGCTGCGACACAAGCTTCGAACGCTAGTGTTGGTAATGTAAGTAATACGGAGGGCACTTTAGTGCTGGGAGATAGTTCGTTCGCTCAATATAATGCTCTTGACGGCGACATCGGCGAGATTATTGTTTATAACACAAGTTTAACATCAGCTGATATTGCTACTGTTGTTACTTACTTAAGCGACAAATGGGGAATTACAACTGTATGAAAAAAGATTTAAATCATATTGCTGCCCTAGAAAAAGCAATTGGTAAAAAGTATGGCCAAGAAGCCACGCACAATCCTGCTAGACACTGGGATGAAAAAAAAGAAAAAGAATATTTAGAACAATTAAAAGAACAGGTCGTTGGCGAGGTTACACATAACGAGAAAGTAAAGCTAGACGGGTTTTTTGTTTCAAAGAAACTAGTTAGTAAAGACGTTAATAGAAAATGTTTGGTATGTGAAACTTATTCTTTTGATGCGCAGGATGATGTTTATATGAGTAAATTTGGTTGTTGTTATAAATGTTATATAGAATACGTCGAAGGAAGAGAGGCGCGTTGGAATTCGGGCTGGCGGCCCAATGAGGATTAAAAAATGGCAAAACTGACCACTGATGAAATTTATAAAGCTATATCAAAAGTTGTTTCAAACACACACGATGGAGCTACTACACCAGAGGGCGAGCCAATTAAAATTGGTTTGTCTAGAGAGGAAGACGACGATGCTTTTTCTCATGGTTTCCGTGAGCGTTTGATGGACGGCTTCGCGGTTGTTTTTTATGGTACCACGATGGCCATCAAATATCATACACAATGTAATTTAGATGTACTTAAGAAAAATAATTTTGAGACAGGCATTAAAAAGAAAGTTAATAATATTAAAAAATACATTCAAAAAGAATATAAAAAAGAAACCGGGCAAGCTGTTGGACTAAAAGAGGTCAAAGCAGAGTTCGTGGTCAATGTAGAATACATTTCTAGAAAGCGTTGTTGGGCCACAACTAAAGTGGAATATACAATCGGCGGGGTTGATTCATATCCTGACGACGATCAACACAAGAAAGATGCTGATGACGCGATCAAGAAGTTTTTAGCATTGCATTCAAAGCAAAACCCCAAGAATAGAACATATAAGGGAAAGCAATAGTTGAAAAAATGATATGCCTTATGAACTTTCAAAGCAAGAAATTATTCGCGAAATTGTAAAATCAGGCAAAGACCCAGTTTATTTTATTGATAATTTTGTTAAGATCTCTCACCCTCTCCGCGGCCTTATTCCATTTAAACTTTACGATTTTCAGAAAGAAGCCCTCGCAGATTGTAACGATCATCGATTTAATATAATTTTAAAAGCAAGGCAGCTAGGCATTTCAACAATGACTGCTGCTTATATTGCTTGGTTAATGCTTTTTCATCGCGACAAGAACGTTCTTGTCATGGCAACTAAACTTAATGTTGCTGCAAACTTAGTTAAAAAAGTAAAATTTATAATTAAACAATTGCCACCATGGCTAGTGATTTCTAATATTGTTATTGACAATAGGAACTCGTTTGAGTTGGACAACGGCTCGCAAGTAAAAGCTTCTTCGACTTCTGGTGACGCCGGCCGGTCAGAAGCTTTGACGCTGTTGGTCATCGATGAGGCTGCGATTATTGAAGGGATGGATGAGCTTTGGGCTGGCTTATATCCCACCTTATCAACTGGCGGTAGATGTATAGCTATTAGCACTCCGTTTGGCGTTGGCAACTGGTTTCACAAAACTTATGTAGAAGCAGAAGAAGAAAAAAATGATTTCAATTATATAAAACTCCCATGGGATACACACCCGGAAAGAGATCAGCGGTGGTTTGAAAAAGAAACTCGTAATATGTCACGCCGCGAGATCGCACAAGAGCTTGAATGCAATTTTAATATGTCAGGCGAAACTTTACTTCATCCCGAAGATTTAGAAAAGCTAGAAAAACAAATTAAAGAACCAAAATACAAAACCGGCTTTGACAGGAATTTTTGGATTTGGGAAAATTGTGAATTGGGGGGTAAATATCTTTTAAGCGCAGATGTGGCCCGCGGCGATGGAAAAGACAATTCAGTTTTTCATATTTTTAGAATTGATACTATGGAAATAGTTGCTGAATATCAGGGCAAGTTGCCTATTGACGACTTTGCGCGCCTTATATATGACGGTAGCAAGGAGTATGGATTTTGTATGACGGTGGTTGAAAACAACTCTATAGGTTTATCGGTTTTGGATAAGCTTAAAGAGTTGCAACACCCCAACGTATACCATTCAATCAAATCAACTCACGAATACGTAGAGCAACACTTAGCAGACGCGAGAACAAATTCAATTGCTGGATTTAGCACAACAATGAAAACTAGGCCTTTAATAATTTCAAAGCTAGAAGAATTCATTAGGAATAAACTAATTAAGATAAACTCATTAAGATTGTATAATGAACTGAAAACATTTGTTTGGAACCATGGCAAGGCTGCAGCGATGAGAGGATATACCGACGACCTAGTGATGGCGTGTGCAATTGGTTGTTGGGTCAGAGATACAGCGTTGGTGGCGAATAAAAGAGAGATGGAATATAAAAGAGTTTTTGCAAACTGTATAGGGGCGAATTCAACCAACTTGGATACGAGGATCAAAGGAATGTTGAACACTCGACAAAGAGATCAGTTTGGAAATGCAATTGTTAACAGGAATTCTAGACCACAATCACAACAACCAGCGCTATCTAAGGATCTTTTGTGGATTTTAAAGGGATAAAAAATGGCATCACATAATAGACTCAGAGGCAGGAATCCTAATAATCCAAGCTCTCCGTTATATAAAAAATTAACTAGATTGCTGTCTGGCCCAATTGTAAACTACAGAAGGCAGGCAACTAGAATAAATCGCCGAGATCGTTTGGGTAAATTTGGTTCTACGCTTAAATCTGCTAGTGGCCAACAGTTTAAGAAAACCCAATACGATCCGTTTAAAGATATTCAAGCTAAGTTAATGTCTAACGCCCAAAGGGCCGAGCGTTATCTTGATTTTGATCAAATGGAGTACACCCCAGAGATTGCATCAGCACTTGATATATATGCCGACGAGATGACCACCTCAAGCGCGCTTGAAACTTTGTTACACATCCACTGTCTAAACGAAGAAATAAAAGAAACGCTGCACGTATTGTTTTATAATGTTTTAAACATTGAGCACAATTTGTTTGGCTGGGCGCGCACAATGTGTAAGTTTGGCGATACGTTTTTATATATGGACATCGATGAAGAACTGGGTATTAAAAATGTCATCGGCCTCCCGTCTAGTGAAATAGAAAGAATGGAAGGGGAAGACAAAACAAATCCCCAGTATATACAGTTCCAATGGAACTCAGGCGGCATGACGTTCGAAAACTGGCAGTTGGCACATTTTCGTATTTTAGGAAACGATAAATATGCACCATATGGTACATCGGTTTTAGAGGCAGCAAGAAGAATATGGCGGCAATTAACGTTATTAGAAGATGCCATGATGGCTTATAGAATTGTCCGCTCTCCAGAGAGAAGGCTTTTCAAAATCGACGTAGGTGGCATCCCACCAGAAGAGGTTGAGCAGTACATGGAAAAAGTAATGACTCAGCTTAAGCGCAATAAGGTTGTTGATCCTGAAACTGGGCGTGTCGATCTTCGATATAATCCTATGAGTGTGGAAGAAGATTATTTTATTCCTGTCCGCGCCGGCTCAATGTCGGACATCGGCACATTGCCGGGCGGCCAATTCACCGGAGATATTGATGATGTTGAGTATTTAAGAGACAAGCTGTTTTCTGCTCTTAAGATTCCGCGCTCATATCTTGCACGCGGAAAGGATTCAGATGAGGACAAAGCAACTTTAGCTCAAAAAGATATTCGTTTTGCAAGAACGGTTCAACGATTGCAACGATCGATTATTTCAGAATTAGAAAAGATAGCGATCGTTCATTTATATACTCTGGGGTTCCGAGATGAAGATTTAGTTGGGTTTACGCTTTCGCTTAACAATCCTTCGAAATTAGCAGAGCTACAAGATCTTGAACACTGGAGAGTTAAGTTTGAGGTGGCCAGCGGTGCGACAGAAGGGTTTTTCAGCAAACGATGGATTGCCAAGCATATGTTTAATCTCTCCGAAGAAGAGTATATTAGAAATCAAACAGAGATGTATCATGATATTAAATTTGCTGCAGATTTAGAGGCCGCTGCCGAGCCTGAAGGTGCCGCTGACGAGATGGCCGCCGCCGGTGATCTTGGCGGTGGTGAGCTTGGCGGTGGTGAGCTTGGCGGTGGTGAGCTTGGTGATGAAGACCTAGGCGACGAAGAGCCACCGCCCGAAGAAGAGGGCGTGCTGTTGGCCGAACCTGAAGGGGAGGCTCTTCCCGGCAAAAGAGACGTGGGCAAGTGGGGCGACATCGCATATATTCAATACAATGACGGCTCTTATGAAACAAAAGGAGCCAAAGGCCACAAATACGTACCAGTTTCAAACTCTAAAAATAAGACAAAAAATGGTACTGCCGGCCGCAGAAAAAATCAGAAAGCACTAGCTGGAATGTACAAACAAAATCCTCACCCGGGCGCAAAAGGCCTTTCTAGTGTGGCCAAGGGATTTCTACAAGAAGAAGAAGCTATTTATAAAGCAGAGAAAAAACTGTTCACAAGCAACTATGAAATAAACAAGCTTGTGGAAAATTTGGAGAAGCATCTAGATGAAAATGAAGCATAATAAGAAAAGAAATACCGCTTTTCTTTTTGAGACCCTCACAAGAGAACTAACAAAGGAGGTGTTGAAAAAGGACAAAGATAAGCAGAACAAGGTTATTGCGATTATTAAGGAGTTCTTTAATAAGGATAGAATTCTTTATAAAGAGCTGCAGTTATACAAATATTTGTTAGAAACAAAAAAGATGGATGAATACTCGGCAGAAAAATTAGTCTATGAAGTAAAGAAAGAGCACGCCAAGCTTAATAAAAGAAATATTTTTAATGAACAAAGTCGTTTAATTTCTAAAATAAACAAAATTTTTGGCCAACAAGCTTTTTCTAATTTTGTTCCAAAATATAAAAGTCTAGCCTCAATCGCCCAAATGTTTGACGATGCTACCGCCCTTAACAAAAAGATAATGTTAGAAAAGAAAATTGTGGGATATTTAACAACTTCAGGCCAGCAGAAGAAACGAGAAGAAGAAATTAAGAATTCAACGATTAAATCATTCGTTAAGATTTTTAATCAATCCTACTCCTCTCTGTTAGAGGAACAAAGGTCTCTATTACAAAAGTATATAAATCCCGGCCCAGACAGCTTAGAGTTTAAGGCTTTTTTAAACGAAGAGGCGGGAAGAATTAAAGAAGTCATTAAAAAATCATTACGTATGGAAGAAATAAAAAACGACAAGAACATGCAAGGGAAGTGCAGGGAAGTGCTAAAAATGGTTGAAGAGTTTAAAGACAAGGAAATCAATGAAGCTGTCGTTTCAAAAATCATGAAATTGCAGAAGCTAGCTAAGGAGATTTTGAGCTAATGGCTATTAAAGTGCGAATGCCAACAGAGGAGCCGCTAGTTGATTTAGAAGCTCCAGTAGAAACCGGCCCTCCGGTAGTTAGAATGACGGTGCAGCCAGATCCGCCCTCCAAGGTAAAGATTAAAAGCCTTCAACAGGCGCGAGTAGTTTTGCCACTTAAGATAAGAAAAACGCTTGAGGGCAATATATTTGTTTATGATCATCCATTAATTGATATTGCTATAATGGTCGGCACAAATAAAATTTTAACCTTGCCGAAAGACAACAGCAACAAAGATACATACGTTACGCAAAAAGATTTTTTTGATTTTTTGAAGACTAACGGGTTATTAACACTAGCCCCATTTCAGGGTGGCCACATATATGGTTCTATGGAGGCGGCGTACCCCGACAACGAAGAGGTGGATAGTATTTCATCTATTTTGGTTGGAATATATAAGTTTATTAAAGGCGATATCGAGACCATGAATCATCTTAAATATGAAAAAAGTATTGAAGATTGGATGACAGACCCGGAAGACGAAGATAGTACCGAACTTGGCGAAGTTCCTCACGCGGCCAAGAAGGGTGCAATTGATTCGAAGCGCCGGCCGTATGGTTTAATTTATAGGATTTAGTATGGAACTGCTTTGGTTCGTATTAACTGCATACGGATTAACTCAAATTTTAGTTCATGGTTCAATTTTTGAGAAAATAAGACCAAATTATCATTTTTTTCATTGTTCTATGTGTGTTGGTTTTTGGGCCGGCATATTATTGTACGGATTTTCTTTTTATACAGAACTATTTACTTTTGAACTTAATTGGGTTAATCCACTGTTGCTTGGCTCATTAAGTTCAGGAACCTCATACGTTTTAAGTATGTTGATTGGAGATGAAGGAATCAATGTCAAAAGGAATTAACATTTTTGTTGAGAATCATTGGATGCTACAACCGCCGAGGCTTTGCAAAAGCGGTTGCAGTATCGGGCGGGTAACGCCCGCATGGAATGAAGAATATGAATAAAAAAGTATTATTAACTGAGTTTTATGAATTAACAAACGACTCTTCGCTTCTTACAGAAGACGAAAAAAGACGCTTGGAGGAGGGTGATGAAATAACTCTTGCTGGTGTTATGCAACGCGCTGAAGCTGAAAATGGCAATGGTCGCGTATACCCTCAACATATTTTGGCAAGAGAGGTCGAAAACTATAAAAAACTAGTTGAAGAAAGCAGAGCACTCGGCGAACTTGACCATCCTGATAGCTCAGTTGTAGAACTAAAAAACGCTTCACACCTTGTAACTTATATTGAAATGAGAGGAAACGATGTGATGGGCAAGGTAAAGATCTTAGATACCCCTTCGGGCAAGATTCTTAAAGATTTGATTACCAGCGGAGTCAAGCTTGGGATTTCATCAAGAGGTTTGGGTTCTGTTCGAAATGAAAACGGCAAAACCATGGTAGAGGAAGACTTTCAATTAATTTGTTTTGATTTTGTTTCTGATCCATCAACCACAGGAGCCTATATGATAACGGAAGGCAAGAGGCCTAACATTTTTACAAAAGCAGATAGAATTAACAGAGCGTTGAATGATATCTTGATGGAGAAGAAATGAAGCGCGACGAGCTAAAACAAGTTTTAAAGCCTTTAATTAAGCAGTGCATTAAAGAAGTAATCTTCGAAGAGGGCGTTTTGTCTAATATTATTGCAGAAGTGGTTAAAGGAACGTCCGGGGCACAGCTTGTAACAGAGCAAAAAGCAAAGCCGCAAAGACGAGTTACTCAAAAAGAAGCAAAAACAAGAAATAAAAAATTAATTGAACAAAAGAAACGATTGCTAGGCGCTGTTGGCGCTGACGCATATGGCGGGATTGATTTGTTTGAAGGGACGGCGCCCATGACGGATAGACAGGCTACTGGGGGGCCCGTGCGCGGACCGCTATCAGATGTAGATCCTTCAGACCCCGGGATTGATATAACACAAATCCCCGGCGCTGGCCTATGGAGCAAGTTGGCAAAATGAGTAGACCAGTAAATGCAGAAGTTGTTTTGAGAAGGCACGAAAGCACCGAGAGGCTTATAAAAAGATTTTCGAAAAAAGTAAAAAATGAAAAAATTATTGAAGAGTTTAGAAGTCGAATGTATTATGAAAAACCTTCTGACAAGCGCCGACGAGAAGAAGCAAAAGCAAAAATAAACAGGCTAAAGGAGAAGTAAAATGCCAGATTTTAGATACAAGGCAAGAGTTGGAAATGTTCCTTCTTATCAAATAAGCAGCATACCGTTTGCATCGGCAAGTATTTTTATTGCACACCCCACCATGCAAGACCCGGTGCAAGTGCAGTTTCCAAACGTCACTAGATTTGTTACAGTTGTTAATAACACTTCCGGTTCAGAAGAAACTCTATTGAGGGTTGGCTTTAGTGCCCGCGGCGCCAGCGGCGGCGAGAATGCTGTTAGCGAGAGACCTCAAGGGACTGTCCCCAGCGGCGCAAAAAACAATTATTACTTTACATTAAAGAATGGTGAATCATACACTGCTGATTGGCGGGTAACTTCAGTATATTTATCGGCGGATCCTGAAAACCGACCAGCACGAATTATAACCGGCTCAGTTATTGCTGGCTGTACAGGTATTGATTATAGAGAATTAAGCACAAATTGGTCAGGAACAGTCGGCGTGGGCTAGCATTACTTAAAAGATATATGCACAAGAAGTATTTTTACTTTTTTACTTACTATTTATTGTTAGTGTAATATTTTAGGAGAAGAAACATGTCTTCAATGTTAGAGCAGGCAATCGCTGACGCAACTGAGCTTCGCGAAGCTGCAATTAAGAACGCAGAACAAGTTGTAATCGAAAAATATTCAAGCGATATAAAAGAAGCAGTGGAACAACTTTTAGAGCAAGATGACATGGGTTCACAAACCGCCAGCGCCGAAGAGCCTCGCGAAGCCGCGGCCGCTCCATTTGCACATGAAGATTTTTTAAGCGACTCAGAAGAAGAAAAAGAAGAGAAAATTACAATCAATTTATCTGATATTGCTAAAGAGCTATCAGGCGAAGAAGTGTTGGCTGAGGGCGAAGAAGTAGAAATAACAGAACAACAGCTTGATAAAATGTTAGAAGAACTACACCTTGATGAAGAAGATACGTTCGAACTTGGCGAAGATGTACTTGAAGAGATTGTCAAGTTTGAGCATGAGCCAGTTGCAAATGGGCAACTTGATACACCAGATGCCGATCATATTGAAGCTGCCGAAATTATGCAGATTAAAGCAAACTTCGAAGCTGAGCTTGAAAAGGCTGAAAAGAAAAACAAAGAACTTAAAGAGGCTGTAAAAAATACGGCCGGAAAGAACAAAAAACTGTATAATGCAGTTAAACTACTTAAAGAGAAATTAGATGAGCTTACTTCAGAAAATGGAAAGCTCTTATACACAAATCGTGTTTTAGGAAATGAGTCCTTAAATAGGCGACAAAAGAAGAAAATTGTCGAAGCTCTTTCAAAAGCACGGACTTTAGAGGAGACTAAAATTATTTATGACACTCTTCAAAACGCAGTGGGCAGCACCTCTAAGAGAAAGCCAAAATCACTGAGTGAGGCAGTTAGTAGAAAGTCATCCTTGATTATAAACTCTCGTCGTCCAGAAAAGGAAAAGAGAGATTATGATTTTGCTGAGCGCATGCAGCGTTTGGCTGGCATTAATAACTAATAAAGGAGGATTTAAAAATGTCAATAGTACAAAAACTCACAGAAGGAATCCTTCATCGTGATCTTAAGAAAGAAGGTGCTGCCCTAATGAATAAGTGGGAAAGGACCGGTCTTTTGGAAGGAATCGATGATGATTTTCGAAGAAATGCGATGTCGCTTCTGTTAGAAAACCAAGCGAAGGAACTCCTTCGCGAAGCATCAACGATGGCAGGAGGCGATGTCGAAGGCTTTGCCGCTGTAGCATTTCCGCTTGTTCGTCGTGTATTCGGTTCGCTTTTAGCGAACGAACTGGTTTCAGTTCAACCAATGAGTCTGCCAAGTGGTCTGATCTTCTTCATGGATTTCCAGCACAACGATACTCGCGGCGGAATTCAAGGTGGATCTGGAGCATTCGTTGATTCGCTCTACGGTGGTCGAGTTGTCGGTAGCCAGATTACTGGCGGCGTCGATCTGGACAATGATCGATTTTCCGGCGACGGGACCGGTCATGATAAGAGTTTCTATAACTTGAATCAGGGCTATTCGTCTCCAACCAAGTCCGCGACGAGCGTTACCATTACGCACGTTGCTTCTGGTACGGCTGGTGATCCCACTAGCTGGAAGGACGAGTCTGATCATGGTGGATCTTCTACCTCGACCTACTCGGATCTCGGCGATCGGCTGATTCAATTTGATCCGGACCTTTCGGGTTCTGGCATTAACGTTGGTACCATAGCTAAGTCAAGCTTGCCTAAGCTTAATAACAATGCCTATGTTACCGTGTATGTTACCGGCACTACGCTGGGTGATCTTGCGACACCCGATACTCATCAGGTCCGTCGCTTGACCGTGACTGATCCTAATGATTCAAGTAAGCTGTTGTTAGTCTTTGCTCTTAGTGGCACCGCCACCGCGGTGCGCTTGAACGGCGTGCGGGCCAAGATTGCTACAGCGCACACCTTCCACTATGCTGCGGAAGATGCATTCAAGAATGCTGATAACGGTCTCGGCAATATTGTCGGTACTGCTGATTGGTTGCTTGAAAGTGATACTGCTGGTTCTCCCGGCGATGTCATTGGTGATATTCCGGAAATCGACATCAAGGTTGACAGTATTCCTGTCACGGCAATCACCAAGAAGCTGAAGGCTAAGTGGTCGCCCGAACTGGGTCAAGACCTTAATGCTTACCACAACCTCGACGCTGAAGTTGAGTTGACCTCGATTCTTTCAGAGCAAATTGCTCTTGAAATCGATCGTGAGATTCTTGGCGACCTCGTTAAGGGTGCAACCGGTAAGACTCTTTATTGGTCGCGCTCACCCGGTAAGTTCGTTAAGCGTACCACCGGTGCTGATCTTTCAGCAGGTACCAATCCGCCAGACTTCACTGGTAACGTTAGCGAGTGGTATGAGACTTTGATCGAAACGGTCAATGAGGTCTCTGCACACATCCATCGCAAGACTCTCCGTGGTGGGGCAAACTTCGTGGTCACAAGCCCGGAAGTTGCCAATATCCTTGAGTTTACCGCTGGTTTCCGCGCTAGCGTCGTCGTTGACGAGGTTAAGGGTGGATCCGCTGGTGCCATCAAGGTAGGTAACGTTAGTAAGAAATGGGACATTTATGTCGATCCTTACTTCCCGCGTAACCTCATGCTTGTTGGTCGCAAGGGCTCTAGTTTCCTTGAAAGCGGCTATGTATACGCACCTTACGTGCCACTACAGGTCACTCCCACGATCTTCCAGCCCGAAGACTTCACGCCACGCAAGGGTGTGATGACTCGGTATGCGAAGAAAATGGTTCGACCTGATATGTATGGTTTGGTTGTTGTAACTGACCTACTTGGTTAATATACCATTAGCATAAGCTAAAAGAAGCCCTCCTAGTTTAGACTAGGGGGGTTTTCTTTTATTTGAATACGGAATTAGCAATGTGGATAACTATTTATATGGAGGAGACATAAAGATATGGCAAAACCGACTTTAAGCCCCGTTAGCACGACCAGTACACAAGTTTTACCCAGTGCCGGCACACCGGGCGATGTATCTGGTGGATTAGTTTTTGGTTTAAGTTTGTACACCGGCGATGCTAACTTTTTATCTGGCGCTGCTGATCAAGTTGGGTTTGTATATAAAAAACTAGGCGGCGACGTTGTAGATGTCGAGTTAACAGCCAACACTGTTTATGCTTCATATGAAGAATCTCTTTTAGAATATTCATATATGATCAATGTACATCAAGCAAGAAACTCTTTGGGTGATTTGCTAGGAAATACAACGGGAACTTTTAACCACGATGGCCAAAGAACAGATGGCGACAGTGAAGTGTCCTTAAAATATCCAAAATTTAGATTGGAATATACAAAACGAGTAGCACAAGGAATTGCAGAAAAAGCAGATGTCGGAGGCTACACACAGGAATATTCAGCTTCAGTAAGTATTATAGATGATGTACAAGACTATGACCTTCAAGATATAATTTATAGCGCCTCTATAGATGCGGACAATACTGGGTTCCATTATTATAATAAGGTTGGTTCTAAGCGTATTAGGGTTAAACGAATCTTCTATGTTGCTCCAAGATCAATGTGGAGGTTTTTTGGATATTATGGCGGTTTAAACGTTGTTGGCAACTTGAATACATATGGCCAATATTCCGATGACAGCACTTTTGAAGTAATTCCAGTGTGGCAAAACAAACTTCAAGCTATGAATTTTGAAGATAGTTTAAGAACTAGGATTTCTCATTATTCATATGAGATTATTAATAACAAATTAAGGCTATTCCCCAAGCCAGATTCTGTTCTCTCACCTTCGAAGGTGTGGGTAACATTTACAATACCAACGAATGCTTATGAGGAGGAAACGACCACCAGCAAAGCTCATGATACTGGTGTCGATGGCGTTAATAATATGAACACGCTGCCATACGCCAATATTCCTTATAAAAATATAAATAGCATGGGTAAACAATGGATTCGAAGATACTCTTTAGCGTTGTGTAAAGAAGTTCTAGGACAAGTCCGCGGAAAGTTTGGTGGTTCGATTCCAATACCCGGCGAATCTGTAAGCTTAAACTCCGCTGATTTGCTTGGTCAGGCGAAAGACGAACAAGACAAATTAAGAGAAGAGTTAAAAACGATGCTCGATGAATTAACTTACGACAAGTTGATAGAAAGAGATTCAGCCAAGGTACAGCATGCTACAGATTTGTTTAAGAATGTTCCTGTGCCAATATTTATGGGGTAATGATGAATGACGGAAAATAAATGGTCACAACCCGCAGCACCGCCGCCGCCTTTATTTTTTGGGAAAAAGGAAAGGGATTTTGTCAAACAAGTAAACGATGAATTAATAGAAAAGGTCATTGGTCAACAAATTGCTTATTACCCCATAAGCTTGGAACACACGAATTTCCACCCTTTATACGGAGAGGCGATCGAAAAAACATTTTTGCCACCTGTTAGAATATATTCACTGGTTACTTGGGAAGGGTTTGAGACAACAATAACGAATTACGGGATTGATCGCCGGCCGTCGATTACAGTTAAGTTTCATAAAAAAAGATTAACTGCCGATCAAGACCTGTTTGTGAGAGAGGGCGACTTTGTTTTATATGGTACTATCTTTTATGAGATCGTTTCTTTAAACGAACCCCGTCAGCTTTTCGGTCAGCAAGAACACAGGTTTGAAATAGAAGCCAAATGTATTAAAGCGAGGAAGGGTTTATTTAATGCCAAGTAAAAAAGAAAAAGTATTAATGCCCTCTAACTTGGAAACTGTTGATTCGGCTCTTTATGAGTGGATAAACGAAGAGTTAAATATACACACCACAACCAACGAGGGTTGGAAAAAAGTACCAGCGATTTGGGCAAGTGCCGAGCGCGCGTTTCAATCTAAACGAAATAAAGACGAGCGCGACGACGATGGCACGCTGGTCATGCCAATTATAACTATTGAAAGAACTGGAATGGTCAAAGATCTGGCAAATAAGGGTGTTTTGGGTGTTAATATTTTTGCCAATCGCGACTATAGAGGCGGCGCACTTCAAATTTCTAGAAGAATACAACAAGAGAAGACAAGCAATTTTTTGAACTCCGACTCAAAGAGGCGAGCCGGCGCACACACATCGACCTCAGATCCGGCAGTTGGCCATGGCCAAGAAAACTCCAGACAGCGTGGAAAAGAACAAACTGCAGTTTATGAAATATTATCAATACCATATCCAGTTTATTTAAATATAACTTATTCTATAAACTTAAGAAGTGAATATCAACAACAAATGAATGAAATGGTTTCACCGTTCATGTCTCGCTTGGGCGGCATTAATTCTTTTATGTTAAGAAAAAATGGCCATAAATACGAGGTGTTCGTTCAGCCAGACTTTTCTATAGAAAATAATGTCTCTTCATTGAATGCTGATGAAAGAACATATCAAACAAAAGTAGAAATGAAAGTTCTAGGCTACATCATTGGAGAGGATAAAAATCAAATAACTCCAAAGGTTGTTATCAGGGAAACCCAAGCAAGGTTTAGATTGGCAAGAGAAAGAACTATCTTGGGAGACGAAGTAGAGCAGATTTCTAATAAGTCCAACAAAGAAAGGTTTTATCGCGACTAGGATAATTTTAGACTTTTCATATACTATTTATATAAGAGTTAAACTAAGGAGACAAAAATATGTCATCTATCGATCGCAGATATAAATTTATTTCACCCGGGGTTTTTATCGATGAAATCGACAATTCACAAAGACCTCGCGTAGCAGCGCCTGTTGGCCCTGCCATTATTGGCAGAACGGAACGCGGCCCAGCGCTTAAGCCGATAACAGTAGCTTCATTTTCAGAGTTTATTGAAGTTTTTGGCAATCCAATCGCTGGCGGTTCCAGCGACGATGTTTGGAGAAATGGTAACTATACGTCGCCGACATATGCGGCCTATGCTGCACAAGCTTGGCTTAAAAACTCATCAACGGCGATGATTGTAAGGCTCCTAGGCGCCCAGCACGGCGGCGCAACAGCGGCCGGCAAAGCTGGTTGGCAGACCACTGCTTTGACTAGCGCCGGCGCAAGTTCAGGCGGCGGCGCATATGGCTTGTTTATTGTTGAAAACGATGACCCCGGCAGCGCAGACGACGCGGCGCAGAGCGCATCTGCCGGTGCACTTGCGGCCATCTTTTATTGTAACGAGGGCTGTTTTGAGCTTTCGGGCGCAGTGCGCAATCCGTATTCACAAAAGAACGGCGTCATTGGCGAGCTAGAAACTTCCGGTACATGCGTCATGATTCAGAATGTTGGCAGCAACTATGAATATGTAGGTCAGATTAAAGACGCCACTGGCGCATTAAAACTAAAAACTAGTTTTAACTTTAATCCGAGCAGTGAAAAATACATCAGAAAAGTGTTTAACACCAATCCAGTTAAAACAAATATCGATATTAATAGTAGCACAGAAACATATTGGTTGGGTGAAACTTTTGACAACTGGATGGATTCTCAAGTCAAGCGATATGGTAGCGCTACAACGGGCAGTACAGTCGGCTTCGTCACCGGCCTTCTCGCCAGCGGTTCCGGTCAGGCTGGCGATCAGGCGGATCATCGACACGGCATGAAAGATAGCACAACCGGCTGGGTATTTTCGCAGGATATATCAACGAATTCTGGTAGTTGGGCTGCTTCAAGCATGCAAAACTTATTTTACTTCCAGACAATGGATTCTGGCGAAGCCACACAAAGAAAATATAAGATTTCTATTGAAGACATCAGACCTTCGTCAAACAACACGGATCCATATGGCACGTTTTCAGTGTCTGTGCGGCTTGTTACGGACTCCGACAATGCACCCAAAGTTGTTGAGAAGTTCTCATCTTGCAACCTGAATCCTAATTCAAATAACTATGTTGCAAAGAAAGTTGGCACTGAGTACCGAACTTGGGATGATACCAACAGAAAATATACAATCAAGGGTGAATACCCGGCCCGCTCTAAGTTTATTAGAGTCGTAATGGATAGTGATGTTGACAGTGGCTACACAGACACACAATACTTGCCATTTGGCTGTTATGGACCAAAGACTGTCATTCCATTTTCTTTGGTTAGTAGCTCAGCGAATGCTGCTGCTCATTATCCGCAGTCACCATTGGTGGTTGGTTCTGTGGAGGGCGCGGGGAGCAACATTGAAGACGCCGCATACGTTAAGGGTTCGACTTCGATTATGAACTCTTATGCTGCAAATGGCGCAGAGGCTCCGGGTGCCACCGTGAATAGAGTATTTGTATACTTGGGACACGGCGCTCTCACCGCCTCAGTGTATTTCCCAGAGTTGGGTTTGAGAGAAGACAGCAAGTCTGGTTCTTTGGCCAACCCAAAGAATGCCTACTGGGGTGCAACTTATAACAAGTATAATTCGAATCAGCACGATCCAAGCTTTGTTGATACAATCAAGTATGTAAATCACAAAGATTCAATTACTTCTGGGCTTTTAGAAGATTCATGGACGTTCTCTTTGGATGATCTAAAGATTAGTGGTAGCCATGGTTATTGGGCCGTAAACAATAGAACAAGCATGAAGTCTTTTACGACTACTGGCGCCGGCGATTCGGCAAAAGCAGAATCAGATTATGGCACATGGAAAGACTTATTAAGGGCCGGCTGGAATAAGTTTACTGTTCCGATGTACGGCGGCGATGATGGTTTGGATATTACAGAAAGTGAGCCATTCAGAAATAGTCAATGGACCGGCACCCCAACTGATGTAACCAGCTATTCATTTAACTCGGTCAAGAGAGCCATTGATTCAATCGCCGATCCAGATGAGGTTGAGATTAATGCAGCCACCGCGCCCGGCATTACTAATGAGTCGTTGACCAATCAATTGATGGAAGTGTGTGAAGCACGCGGCGATGCTCTAGCTATTATCGATGTCAAGGGCGGCTTTAAGCCGAAGGCTGAAAATGCAAATAGCTTTGCAAGTCGATTAGGCAGTCTTGATACGGTTGTTGATAATCTACAGAATCGCAACTTGAATACGAGTTATGGTTGTGCTTACTACCCTTGGGTCAAGATTTCAGATTCGATTAACGCCACTACGTTGTGGGCACCGCCCTCTGTTGTTGCTCTGGGTGTGTTCTCTAGTACTGATATGAAGGAAGCACCTTGGTTTGCCCCCGCAGGCTTCACCAGAGGCGGCTTAAGCGACGGAGCAGCCGGCATCCCGGTTGTACAGGTCGAGACGCGATTGACAAAGGATGAGAGAGATGATCTCTACCTCGCCAAGGTTAATCCGATTGCACAGTTCCCGCAAGAGGGTTTGGTCATCTTCGGTCAAAAGACCTTACAGGCAACGCCATCTGCGCTTGACAGAATTAACGTTCGCAGGCTCATGATTTTCCTTAAAAAGGAAATCTCTAGAGCAGCGAAGTCACTTCTGTTTGATCCAAACACACGCGTAACTTGGAATAGGTTCGTGGGAATGGTTAAGCCATTGCTGTTAAGTGTGAAGGTCAGGTTGGGACTGGAGGATTTCAAGTTAATCCTAGATGAAACAACTACGACTCCTGATTTGATCGATCAAAATATTATGTATGCTAAGATTATTCTTAAGCCAACGAGAACAATTGAATTTATTGCGATTGATTTTGTGATTACAGACTCAGGAGCATCATTTGAAGACTAGTGATGGGGGGTGATTTTTCACCCCTGCACTATTTATAATGACAAGGGAGAAAGAAGATAATGTCACAAGGATTTTGGTCAGACCCCAGAGTAGAACCTAAACGGTCATATAGATGGGTATTATATTTAGGCGGTATGCCAACTTGGATTATAAAATCAGTTAAGAAACCATCCTTTACTGTTTCTGAGAGTCCTCATCAATATTTGAATCATACGTTTTATTATCCCGCAAGAGTTACGTGGAATACGATTGATATTACTTTAGCAGATCCCGTAGAGCCTGATGCGTCCGACTCGATGCTGGCACGTCTTTTTGCGGCGGGCTATGAGTATCCCTTAGACCCGGCGACACGCACCACAGTTTCTAAACTTAAGTCGATCGAGGCGCTAGGTGAAATTAAGATTGTACAACTTGGAGCCGAAGGCGAAGATATAGAAACGTGGACTTTGACAAATTCTTTTATTACGTCTGTTGATTTCGGCACCTTAGATTATTCCTCAGATGAAATGGTTAACATTGCTCTAACAATACGTTATGATTGGGCTGAGCTTAATGTTCCAGCCGGCAGCACAGTCGCGCCGGGTTAAAAATAAAAGAGGTAATTAATGACGCACAATAGAAACGAAGAGCGTATCGGCTCGATGCCCGATATCTCTTCTCCAGCGCCTGTTGTTGAACAAGCGGGCGCCTCGTTTGATTTTTCAGTTCCAACAGAATTTGTCGATCTGCCCTCCAAGGGAATATTCTATCCCGAAGGGCACCCCCTGCACAACAAAGAGAGCGTTGAGATACGCTACATGACTGCAAAGGATGAAGATACTTTAACAAATCGCAGCCTTATTAATAAGGGCATTGTTTTGGATCGATTAATAAAAAATATTTTGGTTAACAAGGCAATCAATGTTAATTCTCTTTTGCTGGGTGACAAAAATGCTATCATTGTTGCTGCAAGATCAACGGGATATGGGAACATATATGACACACAAGCTACATGCCCGTCTTGTTATGAGAATAGCGAGCAAAGTTTTGATTTAAATAGCCTAAAGGCACAGTTTCCCAATAAAGATAGACTGGAAGAGTTGGCGGTAACAAAAAATGATGACGATACATTTTCATTTACGCTGCCAAAAACTAAAGCTGTAGTTAAAGCTAGGTTGTTGTCGGGCACAGACGAGAAGAGACTTGAACAACTACAGGCAAATAAAAAGAAAAACAATCTTCCAGAGACTCCTATAGTTGATCAGCTAAGAACTTGCATATCAGAAGTTAATGGAAATTCAGATACAACAAATGTTAACAAATTTATTGATGTTATGCCATTGCTTGATGGAAGATATTTTCGAAGAATTTACAGCAAATTAATTCCAAACATTGATATGAAACATGATTTTCAATGTCCCCACTGCGATCACGAAGCGCTTGTGGAGGTTCCGCTGTCAGCGGACTTTTTTTGGCCTGACCGATGATTATATTCAGTCTGTTTATGAACAGTTCTTTACATTAAAATATCACGGAGGGTGGAGCTTTGTTGAGGCATATAATTTGCCAATTAAAATAAGAATTTGGTTTGTGCAACGCTTAATAAAACAAAAAGAAAGTGAAAGCGAAGCTATAGAGAAAGCAAATAAAGGAAGTAAAAGATAGAGGACGCCAATGAGCGTCCTTTATTTTATCTAAAACACTATTTATTCAAAGGAGAAAATCAAAATGGAAAAGCTTCCAATTATTGAAATTGATTTAAGTTTTGCAAAAAAGAAAGTATTAAATGAAAATTTATACAATTTATTTACTGGCGCAGTAGGTTTATTTCTAAAGGGGATAGGGGTAAATATTGATAAGTTATCAATCCCAGTGAGAATAACTGGCACCAAGAAAGAAATAGGTGCTTTTAAAACTGCCCTAAATAACTCAAAGAAATATATTGAAGCTTCAAAATTGCACGGCAAAGATAGCGAAGAGGCAACTTCTTCAAAAAAAGAGTTGTTAACGGCTGTTTCTGAGTTTGAAGAAGTAACAAAAATTAAATGGCCGGTAGAATAAGGTTTAAAATATGGCAGACTTAACACCCGAACAAATACAACAAGTAAAAGATAGAGTTGACGCTTTAACTAACTCGCTTAATGTTGCTTCTGTCACTGTCACTGAATTCGGTACCAAAGCCAAGAAGGCCATGCAAGACGCAACGAAGGAGGCCGACCGTCTCGCTGATGCTACAGGTACTTATGGCAAGACTGCAAGAGAAATTCAGATGACTCTTGAGGCCCAAGAAAGAACTCACCAGAACATAAATGATCAACTAGATCAGGAAATTGAAAGACTTACAAATATTGCGCAATCCCACCAAGTCGACAACAGCGCTGAGATAAATGCTTTAAAGCAAAAGAAAAAATTAAATAATGATTTGTTCGGCATTCAAAAGAAAGTGGTTAACAACCAAAAAGAGGGCCTTCTGGCTGCTGAAGATACACTAGAAGCATTAGGCTTGATGAAAAAAAATCAAGTTGGCATTCTTGGAATACTTACAAAAACAAAAGAGCAACAAAAAGCTTTTGGTGCAAGAATTAAAGAATCAATTAAGTCTGGTGAAGCTTTGGCTGGTGCATTTGCTAGACTAGCTGAATCTGCCATGCAGATGTCTCTTTTGGGGATGAAGGGCGGCAGTATTTTTGGTATTGATTTCCCGGGAATCGTAGGCGCAATTAAAGAATCGCTAGTATTACCTGCAGAACTGTATCGCACATTCGGTGATATGGAAAAATACAGCGAGATGATCATCCAAAGCAGAAGCGAGTTGGCCAAGTTCGGAGTAACAGAGAAAGAAGCAGGCACAGCATTAGCACAGTTGGCTTCAACGATACCAGAGTTTAATATGGCCAGTGTTGCTGCGCAGAAGGAGATGACAAAAACTACTGCTGCGCTTGGCAAAATGGGATTTGAAACTGGCACTTTAGTTAAAAGTCAAGAGAGCTTAATTAAAACATTAGGCATGGCACCTATGGAAGCAGCTAGATATACAAAAAGTTTGGCCGGGTTAAGCAAAGAGATGAAGGTCGGTAATAAGTTCTTCCAAGATATGCAAAGCTCAATGGAACAACTGGCGGCTTTTACAAAAGATAAGGCAATAAAAGTTTTTGAAACAATGACAACTAGAGCGCACGCAATGGGTCTTTCCATTGGTCAACTTTGGAAGACTACAGAAGGTTTCGAAACTTTTGCAGGCGCATCAGCGAAAGTTGCAGAATTTAATATTGCCCTCGGCGGGCCGTATCTTAATACATTAAAGATGATGAAGGCAGCACACAATGATCCGATACAGGTGATAGAGCAATTACAGTCTGGTTTGCGTGCATCTGGTAAAACTTTAAAAGATATGTCACCCGCAATGGTAAAATACATGGCAAGCACCATTGGTGTGAGTAAAGTCGAATTAAAAAGGATTATGAGTAGCAAACAAGCCCTTAAAGACTGGGCCGATCAACAGAAAAAATCCGAAGAAAGGCAAAAGAACTTGAATGAAATGATAACAAAGGCTCAAGATGTCTTCCTAGAGCTTAGTGCGGCCGTTCGTAAAGCATTTTTTGAAAATGGCGATTTTATTGAGTCTATGAAGGGGATGATTTTTGGCGTCAGAGACTTTATTAAAGAAAACAAGTATTTGATTGATGCATTTATAATGTTTGTTAAGCCTCCGGGCGCTCTTTTGGTTCTTTTTGCCGCTGGCGTTGTAAAAATAACTAGCGCTTTGTTTATGTTAAACCTACAAATGAGGGCTACTTCTGGCGGTACTATGGGCCTTGGAAACGCGTTAAGCAGCGTATTCAGCGGAGGAGGAATGTCGGGCACAATGGCCGGCATTGGCAAATTAACTGCCAGCTTGGGCGGCGCTGCGCTCATGGCCGGCGCTTTGGGGACTTCACTACACTCTGCTTTTGCCGGCAAGACAAAGAAAGAGAGAAGAAAGGGCAAGTACGGCGCATGGGGCGCTGCCGCCGGCGCTGCCGCCGGAATCGGCCTTGGCCTTGCGGGTGCCGCATTGACAGCCACCGGCGTTGGGGCCACTATTGGGGTTCCAATGATGCTGATGGCCGGCGGCCTTGGCGCCGTGGGCGGAAAATTTGCGGGCGAGGCCATGGCAGAAGATGTCCCGGCTATCAAAGGCGCAACAGCGATAATGACGCCAAGCGGCCCGATTGGTTTAAGCCCCGGAGATGTAGTGTCTGCCGGCCGCTCTGGCGGCTCAATGGACAAGGGTTTTAAGTCTTTAGCAGCAACACAAAACAAAACGAACGAATTATTACAAGCGCTGCTCAATAAAGACGCCAATATTTATATGGATGGCGACAAAGTAACAAAAAAAATAAATAGCAAGAACAACAAGTGGGAGGCCTATGGCGATCATGGTAACCCTCTTTGAGCTAAGGAGAAATAAATGCCAGTTAGAAATTCAAAAAACGTTGCGGTGATGAGTGATGAAGAAGAAGCCAAGCGCACAAGTATCACCCCATATATGGAGAGGCATCAAATCACGTTTGAGCACATTGCTACAAAGAACAAGGTAAAGTTTTTAGCTTTTTTAACTGCGTTTAGTGATGCATTTGCCTCAAACTGGAAAACAGAGAACGTATATGGTCGTATGGATCCATTGGCCGTATTTCAAAACACACAAAGAACTTTAACGATTGGCTGGAGCATACCTTCAGAGGGGTTCGCAGACGGAGCAAACAACTTAGTAAAAATCAGAAATTTTATACAAATGTTGTATCCTGTTTATGAAAAGGGTTCTTTAGGTGTTTCTGGAATTAAAGCAGCGCCACTGGTGCGTTTGGGCTTTGTTAACTTGGCTACCGAGGGCGAGCACGGCAAAGGTTTTACAAGCCTTGTTGGTTTTATACAAGGTATTACTTTTGCCCCAGATATGGAAGCTGGTTTTTTTGATCATGTGTCCAGCAAGGGAAAGCCTTTTTTGTACCCTAAATCAGTAGCACTTAATATTACATTCCAAGTGCTACATACTAAGAAAGTTGGCTTTGTTGGAAAGAAGTTTAGAGATGGTTCATTTCCTTATCAAGTCGACACCGCGCACAAAAATACTTGGAGCACAACGAAAAGCTCAAGAGAGCAGACACAGAAGGACGCCGTACTTGATCAAATCGCATCGGCAAACCAAAGTGTGGTTACAGGATAATGGCTGTTTCAAGATACGATAATCGACCTATTCTTTTTAATAATAGTGAAATATATGAAAACGTTTTTCAAAGAAGGGGTATAAAACATGTAAGCCAATATGGCACGCCAGTCATTGATTTTCCTTTGGCTGAAGAAATAAGAGATTTAAAGCTGGAAACCCACACTTGGAAATCCAACGACAGCTTTTATAAATTGGCTTACGAGCATTATGACGATCCATCTTATTGGTGGATTATTCCATGGTTCAATAAGAAGCCCACCGAGTTCCACTTTCAACTAGGTGATTTGGTTTATATTCCGGGCCCCCTAATAGAAGTCTTGGTTGTAGCAGGGTTTTAATAAATGGCAAAAATACTTGCAAAAGAAACTAGAATACATACCCGGGTGCTGAAACAAGACGGCATTTTGTTAAATATAATAGTAGAAACGTTTAATAAAGGAGATGTTAAAAATACGATCGCCGGGATCCACAAGAGCGACCCTGTTGTCAAAGCGGTGCACGGGGATCTTCAAAATATAATACTGTCCCAAGAGATGGGCGTGACTCATGATTACAAGAATAAAGGCTTTCAGAAGATGATCTTTGATCCAAAGGGGATGAATGCCTATAGGATTAATGAGACACTTGCAAACCATTTTATGGTTAGTAAGGTTGATGACGACGGCAAGACGTTCGGTAAGCGAAAAATCAATGATCTTAGCCGCGATCAGATCGCGAGGTTGGTATTTGAGGCTTATAAAAATTCTGAATTAATTAAAGCCGAAAAAGAAGAAATAGTTAAAGAAACAGTAAAAGACGAAAAAGAGCGTGAAGAAGCCGGCGCAATAATGGGAGATATTGCAGAAGCTCAACAACTTATTTTATTTAAAGAATATATTAAAAGCGAGAGCAGGTTACATCCGGCAGGATCTTCTGGTGTCGAGGCCAAATTGAAGATTGCCGGCCAAAAAGAGTCTGAAGTGTGGAGTAGCGGTGCACCTTCGATGAAAACGCTGGTCACTAAAAATAAAAAAGCATCATCTTTAGAGTTATATTCTAAATTGGTGACAAGCAAGTTTGATCCAAAGTTTTTAAGCGTCAACAACGCACAGTGGTCTTTGTTGGTGCCTAAAATAACTTTAAAGAGCGTAAAGTTTAAGAACACCGAGGGTATACATAAAAAAGTTCCGGGTTCAACAAGATATTTTGTTTTTTCAGACTTTCTTCAACCTAAGAGTCTAAAAAATTTAACAAGTGATAAAATTGGCCGCGGCGATGGTGTCGGCCTGAAGAGCGTGTCTATCGAATTAAGACAAGAACATTTCGCAGACAAGAGATATGTTGTTAAAATATCAATTTTCTTTGAGAATGCGCAAACAATTCGCAAACAAGATCTTTCCGCCAAAGCCATTGAGCGGCTGTACAATGTCCGCGATTGGCAGGGGCCCAAACCCGGCAACTTTAAACACCCACCTTCGCCAGTCATTCCTGCATCTTTCGTTGATTTATTAAAGCTGCCCGATGGTGATGAGCTTGCCCTTGGTACCGGCGAGTATAAACAATGGCACCTTACTTATGGTTGGGCAGTGCCTCCAAAAAACAGCTTGATAGACGAAAAAATGAGTAAATTTATTCAAAAGCTTCAAACAACACTAATATTAAATGTTTATCGTTGGCAATTTAAGTTTGATCAAGACGGCTCTGTTGTTTTAGACGTTGATTTTTTAGCTGACGAGGATCACCGCGCGTCCAGCAATATGCTTTATTCAAAAAAAGCCGAGGACAAGATCCGAAGTGGCAAAGAGGATTATAAAGAATCTCAGGAAAAGGCCAAAAGGGCGAAGGAAGCTTTAGATACCTACAAGGGTTCAGATGAGCTAGCGACACGGCGCGCACACGAAAAACAATCCGGCTGGGGCCCAAAAGAGAAGAAGAGATACAACGAATTAAAGAAAAAGAAAGAAACAGATTTTGACAATTGGGTTGACGGCGGCGATAAGACTGATGAAAGCGAACTGCGCGGGCTAGAAAACGCAAAAGAGCTTGCTCGAAACTACGGTCAAGGCCGGATGACCGCCGATACGCAAGTGGAACACTTTCAAGCCCAATATGAAGATGCCCTTGATCAGTCAGCAGGAATGAGCCACGATTATCAAGAATTAATTTACAGTAGTTTTATCAACGAGTTGTTTAAATCACAAAGAATAATTGTAGGTGTTGCTGCGCGCACACCAATAAAAAAAGGGGAGGAAAAAGACGCTAAAAACTTTAAATATAATTTTACTTCTCATTTTAGTATTAAGCCCGGCACCGGCAAAAAGGTAGCTGCCGCCTTAGCTGGAACAGTAAAAGATGCGCACGACGCAGCTAACCTTGAGACGGTTAAGGAGTCTCACGGCAATGTAACCGATGCTGATAAAGCTGCGACTAAAGCTGCCGAATATAATCTTTTAAAAGGAACTGACGCATTAGTTAAAAATTTAAATTTGGGCCAACCCGGTGGCGATGTAATCGTTATTCCATATTTCTTTTTGGGTGACATTATTGACATAGCTTATCAAAATCACAGTTCTCGTGCTGGTAAGACTGCTCAACCAATATTGGGCTCTTTGGATGTTGATATGGCCCGCCGAGTGAAAGGTAAGCCAGCGCCAACTGTTAAACGAGATATTAGTAGAATTCCTATTTCTTTTACAAGCTTTATGTTATGGTGGAACAACAAAGTTGTAAGAACACAAAAAGAAGTTTGGGCCTTTAAGCCGTTCTTGCGAGAACTATTTCAGCAGTTCGTGGGTAAAATAATTGATGAATATGACCCGCTTCATATAAAATATTTTGGCGGCAAGCCGGATAAAAAAGTCTGGCACAACACAGAGTCGGCTATAAATATAGAACAAGTTGATTCGCCGCTTGACATAACAACCGCGGAATATCAAGGGCCGCGGCCGAACGACATTGATGTCGATAAAGTCTTAAGCGCTAAATCAAAATTGGCCGGCAAAGCAACTGCGCATCGAACAGAGGAGTTTCATTCATATTTATTTATATATGGTCAAGCCGGCCGCATTTATTTAGACTGCAATCCAAGAAAAAATATGGAAAGCGGGATATATCATTTTTACGTCGGTGGCGACGGCGGCATTATGAAGAGCATAGAATTTAATGTGGTGCCAAACGAAATGCGACGTACAGTACAAGTTTTGGCCGCCGCCAAAGATAAAAAGAACAACCCCTTCTTAGAGCAATATGATGTAACAATAAAAATGAGAGGAAACAACATATTTCGCCCGGGAGTATTAATATATGTCGACCTAAGCTTAATAGGTTTCGGCAAATCAAATCAAACAAATACAATTTCTTACGAATATAACCTAGGCGGTTATTATAGAATAATCAAAACCGATCATCAAATAAGTGGCGATGATTATGAAACTATTATAGTGGCACGCACCGATGGCTTTAGTGGGAAGGGAATATTAGCGAAACATCAACCCAAAAAGCAAAAGAAATAGGAAACTAATCAATGGTATACAGAACTGGAAAAGAAACTAGCCCCCTTGCGCTTGCTGCAAAGCGGATTCTTTATGAGGTTACTGCAGTACCTTTTGTTTCCGGCATACGCACGTTTGAAGAGGGGTTTCGGTTTTATGGTCTTAAGAATACCGATAATAATTTTGTAATACCAAACCCAGAACACATTAAGCACGTAAACAACTCAGATACGGTCTTAGCTTTAGACTTTGTTGCTGCAGCCTTTGAAGATTTCCAAAAATTATATGCAGAAATGATACAGTCTGGCAAGGCTTCGAAAGAATCGGTTTACACAAACATAATTTTTGAGCCGTTCGAAGGGTGGTATAACTTTGAAGAGCAATACAACCACAATATTGAGACTCTTATAGATCAAATTAATGATATTTTTTTAAGTGAACACAAGCAACAAAAAACAATCAAAAATATAGATGATTATATTAAATCGTTTATGGGCTTTATTCCTTTATTGAGCTTGTTAAAGATAACCAGAGCTAAAATGTTATCTAATGTCCTAACGAAAAGGGGCGCATCTGGTCTTGTAATAAAACTAGCCGATGAAGATGAAAACAACGATCAAACTAAGGTAGATGAATATATAAACGACCCAAACTTCAAAACCGTTGCAATCCTTGCTGAACAGGCGGGGTTTCATGTAAGTAAAAATTCTCCATGGACTCTGGTCGCAAATTTAGGTTCCAGACTAATGAAGTTTTACATGCAGCCAAACAAATATGAAAAAGAAACTAAAAAGATTTTTGATGATCTGCTCTTAAAAGAAACTAAAAAAGCAGGAACTCCCGATATCGAAAAGATAAAAGAACAAGCACAGAAAGAAGCAAAAAAGAAAATTATGTCGACAAAGCTTTCCATAGAAAGTATATTTGAAAAGTATTATTTTGAAACCGCTTTTGCTGATTTTAATACTGTTAAAAAGGTGTTTTATTATGGATATACTTCGTTTCTAGAAAAGCATCCAGAAGCAAGAGAAACAAAGTTCTGTCAGATTGCACAAAAAACGATTCAAGTGTACACACCAAGAGAAGATATTTATGAAAAAGAATATAATCAGAGATTTGATGACAGGTTCTTCTTGAAGGCGTTTCTTATTATTAAAAACTACGAGAACGGCAAAATATTTTCACAGAGGCGCCTCAAAGAACATCTCAAGCAAGCCTATCTAACCAAGAAAAGGGTTGACATATCCGCAGCAATAATGTATATTAATAGTGTATTTAAGGGACTAGAGAGCACTGCGTGATTTTTCAATCTTTGGACAAAAAAAACAAATGTAAAGATATCTACTGTGGGGGGAAGATTCACAATGAGATATCAGAAGACTTAACCGGCACGTGGGATTACGTTGATACGCCCCACAACGTAGAATATGCAAAATTATATTGCGGCGGCCAATCCATTGAAGACGTGTGCCCCGATTATTTGAAAGAACAGTGGCTTAGTGCAAGCCAAAAGCTTAAAGCTTATTTAAATTCTTTTATGCAAGCAAAGATTTCACTAGAAGAGCATTGTTTTTACAACTTAGTGCCAAAACACTTTCTTTTAGACTTTTTTGAAGTAAAGAATAAAATAACAGAACACGTTTTTGACAGTCGCACTCGTCCCGATAATTATAATTTTTTATTGCAACTTACAAAGGTAGTAGAAGACATCAAAAAAAGACCTTTAAAGCTAAAAATGAGCAATTTAAGAAATTTAAGACATCAGTTGGCAACTAGGAACTTTTTAAAACGCCTAAACGGGTCGGACAAGCATGTCAAATATAATATTTTTGGGACAAAGACTGGCAGGCTAACAACAGAGCCAAAATCTTTTCCTATTTTAACGCTTAAGAAGGAGTATCGCACTATCTTAGAGCCAAACAACGACTTGTTTGTGGAACTAGATTTTAATGCTGCCGAATTAAGGACATTATTGTCTTTAATGGGCAAAGAACAACCAAAAGAAGATATACACGACTGGAATGCCAAAAATATATTTCGCGGCCTACAATCGCGAAAAGAAGCCAAAGAGCGTATTTTTGCTTGGTTGTACAACCCAGACTCTAAAGACTATTTGGCCAACAGGGCTTATGACAAAACAAGCGTTAAAGAAAAATACTGGGATGGCAAAGCGGTGGTGACACCATTTGGTAGAAAAATAGAAGCAGACGAGTTTCACGCTTTAAATTATCTGATTCAAAGCACAACCGCGGATATGGTATTGCGCCAATTGATTAAAGTTTATGATCTGCTTAAAGGGAGCAAGTCACATATAGCGTTTGTGATACACGACTCGTTGGTGATCGATTTAGCAAAAGAAGATAAACACCTGTTGAAAGACATCTTTAATACTTTTTCGAAAACTGAGTTGGGCGAATTCTTAATTTCAGTGAAGGCTGGTAAAGATTTCGGCCAAATGAAGGAAGTAAAATGGACATAATCGGCTTCGGCGGCGCTGGTTGCAACGTTGCAAAAACATTTGAAGTTTATTCACAATATAAGATTCACTATATAGGCGTTGGGCTTCGCGGCGCTGATAGCTATTCCCTTTTAAAGGCTAATACCATGGAAGAAGCAGAAACAAATGTGCCGAAATTTTCAAAACTTATTAAAAAACTAAAAAATGAAGTTGTTTTTATATGTGCTGGATCGGGCATCAACAGCGGTTCAATTTTAGGAACCCTAGAACAATTTAAGCATTTGCCAATAACTGTAATTTATATTAAACCAGATTATGATCTTTTAAGTGAAAAAGAAAAACAGAGGGAAAGGGTCGCACATGGAGTGTTGCAACAATTTGCCAGATCGGGACTGCTTAAGCGCATGTATTTGTTTGATAATGCAAAAATAGCGGAGATACTGGGTGGCCTTTCGATAGTTGAATATCACTCCAAAATCAATCAAATGATCGGTAACTCCCTTCACATGTTGAACTATTTTAAAAACGCAGACTCTATTATGACAAACATTTCAGATCCGCAAGAAATTAACAGAATATCAACAGTCGGAGTTTATAATTTTGAGGAAGAGGCTGAAAAATATTTTTATGATATTGTGCATGTACGAGAAAAACATTTTTATTTTGCCTTTAATGATGAAACTTTAAACAAGGAAAAAAATCTTTTAAATAAAATAAGCGGACAAATAAAAAACGCTGGACAATCTGAATATACTGCGGTATCATATGATATAACAGCGACGACATATGAGGAAAACTTCGCGTATATCGAAGCTCACACAAATTTCATTCAGGGTGAAAAAAATAGTTGACAATAGCTCAGAATGAGGTATACTTATAGTGCGGGCTGGGAAAACCACCCAGCCTATAATTTTTAAGGAGAAAATAAAATGGCATTAGATTTGAAAAAGATGAAGCAGAAGCAGGTTGCGCTGCAATCAAAAGGCAACGGTAAGCGGTGGTTCTGGAAGCCGCA